>ENA-OQKR01000338-OQKR01000338.1-human-gut-metagenome-genome-assembly--contig:-NODE-338-length-20169-cov-4.920118_pt1 | contig 20169 bp, 19 predicted proteins | sample MGYA00242803_ERZ504806 | MGnify/ENA primary metagenome ERZ504806 (study PRJEB26092, sample SAMD00036399) | human gut metagenome | host: Homo sapiens | study: EMG produced TPA metagenomics assembly of...
GGTCGATATAGGCACGGGATTCCTCCTCGTTGTCCAGAATGTGAACTTCGGCCAGTTCCGCGTCCACCGGGATGGGAATAAAGCGGCGGTTGCCCGTGCGGTCACGGGGCAAAAAATCCTGCCGATTGGTTGTGCCAGCAAAGACGCACTGGCGCAGACGGTCGGCAGGATGGGTCTCGTAGGGGACTTTATAGGTTTCCTTCTGCTTGCTGAGAAAGCTCTTGATCTCCTCAATGCTCTTGGCGTTGGCGGTGGCGATCATCTCCGACATTTCAATGATCCAGTGACCTTGCAGCTTGCGGTACACGTTGTCATCGTCCAGCCGCCGCAGGTCATCCGAAAACCACTCGTCCTTGACTGCCAGCAGCCGGAAAAAGCTGGACTTCCCCGGTCTCGCCTGTCGGCTCGGTCGGTGCTTCAAAATGCTTGCAGCATTTTGAGGTCGCCACTGGCGACCCGCACCCTTGCCCGCCCACCAGACAGAGCATGGTTTCAAATTTGCATCCCGGCTGGAACACGCGCTTAATGGCTCCCAGCAAGAAAATCTTCATGGCTTCGCAAGTGTACTCGTCCTCCGCAGCACCGAGAAAATGATGCAGGACGTGGGCTATCCGTTCCGTGCCGTCCCATTGCAGGCCGTTCAGGTAATCCCGGATGGGGTGGTAGCGATTCTCGTTGGCAACGATGCGGATGGCGGATTCGATCTTCTTCTCGCTGGAAATACCGTATTTCTCCATTCTCCGCAGGATATACTTCATGTCGGTGTCGTTCAGGGGCTTGCCGGAGCGGGGCCAGCCTACGGGCTTCACAATGTCGATGCGCTCACTCAACAAGTTCAGCCGGATGGCATCGGCAAGCACATGGTCGTTCTGCAAAATCGTGATACAGTTCTGAATCGTCCGCTGAATTTCGCCATTGGAGTGCTTGGTCAGCATTTCTTTCACATCGGTAACGGTTCGGGGAGCACGTTCTTCGTTGACTTCTTTGCTCAATAAACATCACCTCGTACTATTATTGAAAGCGATTTTCTGACTTTTCCGCAGTTGAAAGTACAGATGGATTCCGCTGCGCCTGTTCTGCCTGCAAGCGGCTCAGCAGTTGCAGAACAGAATCCCGTGCTTTCTCCTTGACCTGTTCCTTGCCTTTCTGCCGGACTTCCGGTTTCAGCAGCTTCTCTTGCAGACGTGCAGCAGTGGTCTGCATGGTCTTGAGGAACTTGTCCAGCACGCCATCCAAACGGTGAGCGACATACTCTCTCGTGGCCTGCGGAGCCTTTCTCTCCGGGGACAGCACCCACTTCTTCGTGTCCTCGATCATCCGCATATCCTCTTTCCGGGTCTCGGTGCGCACTACGTCCGTCACGACCTCCACCGCCTTGTCATAGGCCGCAGCCGAAACTTCATCGATCAGCGTTTCCATGTCGTTGACCCTGAGGGTCAATTCGTCCAGCTTGGTCTGCTGGGCGGCGAGCTGCTCCTTCTGCTTGGCGAGGATGAAGTCCTGCTTTTCCAGATACTGTCGGTTACCGTACTCCGCTTCTTCCTCCAATTCCAGCCCGTGCCGCTTGGCAATCTCGAACAGCATCTTTCGACAGGCGGCATCAAAGGTGATTTTGCGGTTGTTCCGGCGGCTGAGGGGCTTGTCCGGGTCGGGCAGTTCAAATCCCAACGCTTCCAGCGCCTTTTCCTGTTGGGGAGCTAACTCGCCATACTTGTTCTCACAGTCGAACACATGACGCTCGTGGATATGAGGTGTGCTTTCGTCCAGATGCAGCGCCCAGTCCAGCACATGAACGTGGTCGCCAAACTTGGTCTTGAACTCGTCAATGAACTCCGTGACGATGTTCAGCAAGTCCTCTGCCGAAGCGTGTTCGTCCAGCGTCCCAAGCTGGTAGATGGTCTCCTCCGGGCAGGTCTTGCGGCTGGACAGCAGGTCAGGAATGGAGCGATTACGCTCCGTGTGCCGAATCTTGGCATTGCGCTCGTTCTGACTTTCCACAAAATTGGAATAGCGGCTCTCGTAAAATTGTCGTTCTACCTCCGAGAAGGTCGCTGCCAGATCGTCCGGGTCTTGCGGATCGAGAGCCGAACGGAAGCCGTGGAAGCAGTCCCAGTAGATGTTGCCCTTGGCTCGTTCCGGGTCGATGTGCTCACTGTTGGAAAGATTGAAACTCCGGTCATTGTGCTTGGGGTTATAGGTGCCGTGGGTTCCGGCTCGTCCGTTGTGTCGTGTTAATTTCAGATAGACATCCCTCTTTTCCTGTATTTTTTGTGTACGGCCACTCGTGCGATCAAATCACAGGAGTGATACAATTCTTCTAAGCAACGGGTCTCGCATTTCAAGACCGTGTCTTGAAATCTTCTCTCGGAATCGAGAGGTAATCCTTTCGGAAAAGGATTTATGTGTTTGTTATACTGCAAAGAAAGTGGCCTACCGCTCCTTCCCTCAGTGGGAGATCATGGCGTTTGTCGCTTTCTGCTTAGAAGAGTTTGCTTTCGCTCTGCAAGAAAAGTATAACAGAGAAACTCATAGTCGAACAGGAACTGTGAGTTCCTAATTTTCAGTGAAAGTAGGAAGCATCGTTCCCATTTCTTGTTGCATCGCTATTCTTTCTTTGCGGAAAATCATTAAGATGCTGTATCTCTGCAATTGTCATAGCACCTGAAATCACTAAAGTCGTGGGCTTCGCAGGCCTATTATTGGCCCCTAGGTGAACCCGTTTTGATTACTTTTTCCTGATTTTGGTATAAGGTTTAGCGGAGGCTTCTTTCATTTCAACAGCTTGCCGGGAGAGTGCGCAGCAGCGGAGCTGCTGGATCTGCCGCCATTTTGCGCCAGATAATACCCAGTAGTATATGACGCACAGCATCATATCACTGGGCAAGGCTGCCGCCCTTGACCCGCGCAAAGAGCTGCGCTCTCTGCACTCTTGCTCCGGGCAAGCTGTCCTGAATGGACAGCTCGTCCGGAGCAATGTAACGAGAGCCGGAAACTGTTCCGGCTCCCCCATCGCAGATAGGCTTACAGTCCATCTGCGTCAATATGATATAGGTCTCCCATATTCGCCCTCGGCACCCTAGGAGTGGGGAATCGTCCGGCGGCGGATTCGCACCGCACCATTGGCATTTCAGCCACCCCGTCTTCGTTATGACCGGGCTGCGAATTACAGAAGTACCTTTTGTGAAGTACCGGACGATTGAACTATTCTGTTTTCAAGGAGCCGATTTTTATAGAGAATCTTCGGAATTTAGGGCTTCCGAAAAATTATCCCTCTAATTGGTAGCCGACGAGAAAGGCCAAAAAGTAGCCATTTCAACAAATTTCCATAAAAGCTGCGCGAATAGCACAAAAAGGCGGTCATCTGCACCCATGCAGACAGCCGCCTTTGGTTTTATGCCGTATTCTATTGGTCAATCTCTGAAGATCTTATCCAGTTCCCTTTCCATGGTGCCCGCCTTGGCAAATTCCAGCGTATCGGCCTGACGGATATGGTGGGCGGTGATGCCGTGACCCTTTGCAAAGCCCAGAATGTAACTGATGGCAATGCGGTAGATGATCTCAGTGGGCGCCAGGCCATAGACCTGTTTGGCAAAGATATGCTCCAGCCGGGCGTTGTCGTCCGGGAAAGCCTGCCGCATCTTCTCGCTGCGGTAAAGGCGCTTGACGATCTCCGTAATGTACAGGCCGGACTTCATGTAGGGGTCCAGAAAGGTCTTTTCGGGGTCATCGAAGCAGCCGGGGTTTTCCTGCTCCAGCAAGTCCACCATCTTTTTCACCACCCATTTGGGGGTGAAGATCTGGTTGGTTTTCTGGGGCGGGATGTAATCGAAGATATCCTCGGTGCGGCTCTCGTCGAAGTAATCCGCCAGCTTGACCTTCAGGTTCAAGAACTCCTTCACCGAATCATCAAACACAACCGGGTCGAACAGATGACCCGCAAAGTGCTCCTGCTGCCCGGTGGCTTGGTTGAGGTAGGGGCCGCCGTCCCGCAAGAAGCGGAACTGTTCCAGCGTGATGCTGGTGACCTCCTGAAAGACCTTGTCCGGGATGATCTGGTCAAAGTTCGCCAGCGTCACGTTCTCGTCACCATACGCCATGAGGAAGGACGGGATGGTGCGGGAAAAGCCCCGCAGATGGTCACGGACGGTGTCCTCGTAGCCCTTTTTCTCCTGCTCCTTCTGGTTGGTCTCCACGGTGCGCACGATGGTCTGCTGCATTTCCTGCGCCGTCTGCTGGATGGTGGATTGCAGGTTTTCCATCAGGGCAGCGGTGCTCTGCTGCTGCTTTGCATCAAACTCCCGGTTGACCTGCTGGCGCTGCTGGGCTGTGGTGCAGCTTTGCAGCTGCTGGGTGCGCTTCTCTTCCAACTGGCTCTGGTCGATGCGGTAGTTGTCCACCACCTTGTTCACCGCCACGTCCATTTTTGCTTTGGCGGTGCTCTCAAACCGCTTCTGGTCGGACAGCTTCAGGTCCCGGCCATACTCCTGCTTTGCCTGCTCCACCATAGGAGCGATGATCTCCTTGGTGATGCTCTTTTTCAGAGGTTCCAGATGCTCTTCTTTGGCAGGAGCCGGGGCATCTGTCAGGTCTTGCAGGGCGGTGTCCAGTGCCGGGGTGCTCTCGTAAATTTTTTCCCCGAACACATCCGCTGCCTTGCCGATGACGTAACCCTCGTCCAAATCCACCTCGCCCTTATCGTTCAGGGAGAGCTCTGCGCCGGTGTCCGGGGTGATCTGGATGGGCTTTGCCTTGGCCTCGCTGATGGGCTGGAAGTTTTGCAGGATGTCCAGCACCTCCTGCGGCGCACTGAACACATTGGAAATGTTCTGGAACAGGAAGTTGCTCTGGAAACCCATCCGCACCACTTCCTTGGACTTGATCTTCCGGGGGATGCTGAGGACTTTTTCTGCATCCAGCGGGATCATCTCCCCTTCCTCGTCCTCGCCGATGACCGGGAAGAAGTTGAGCAGATTCTGGATGTGCGCCTTGCGCTCCTCGGTGTCACCCTTGCCGCTGGCGGTGTCCTGTGAAAGGTCGTTGGCGAACCGCTCGTAGATCAGCAGGGTGCGGGCAGGGTCAAAATCGAACACATAGGCGTTCTCTTTGCGGCGGAAGGTGCCGTTTTCGTGGAAAAGGCAGGGGTTCTGGGCACGGAACGCCGCCTGCATATACAGTGCCGGGCTTTTCAGGTTGGAGAGTATCAGCACCGCCGACCACTCCGGGATGGTGACACCGGTGGTGAGCTGCCCCACCGACAGGGTGATGGTCTTTTCGTGGTGGGCGATGGCGGCTTTTACCCGGTCAAAGCTCTTCTGGTTCTCGTCCGTGTCGTCCAGCTTGCCGTCACCGGCGGCAAGGATCACCTCGTAGTCCCGGAACACCGGGTGCGCCTGCAGCTTTTTTGCCAGCGCTTTGGCACTGTCCACCCGGTTGAGCAGCCAGAAGGTGTGCTTCAGCTCTGCCCGCAGCTCCGGGGTGGAAAACGGGAACTTGTTCTGGGTGGTCATGGCATCCAGAAAGCGGTCTACCTCGGCATCGTGCTCAAAGCTGCCACCCGACTTCGCCTTGAAGAACTCGTTCAGGTCAAAGGCAAATTCCTGCGTTTCGCCGTCGATCTCCACGCCCTGCTGAATTTCGTCCCGGATGATCTCGGACATCTGGTAGGTGTAGAGGTTGAGCATGGGGAGATTGGCGTAGGGGTTCTGCTGCCCCGGTGCGCCCTGCCAGCTCCGCTTAGCCGCCTGCTCATCGGCGTAGGTCCAGTTGAAGATGGCATCCCCGGCAAACTTGTCGTTCGCCAGCGCCTTGAAGGGCGTGCCGGACAGGTGCAGCGTGAACTTGCGGCGGATACGGTCAAAGGCAAGGTCGGTCTTGTAGGTGTCCACGCCCTCGTGGGCTTCGTCGATGACCAGCACATCCCAGTTCAGCTCGGTCAGGTGGCGCAGCTTGTCGTACTCGCCGCCGAAATACCTCGAGCCTTTCATATCCTGCAGGCTGACGAACTCAATGCGCTTATACAGCTCCTCGCCCTGTGCGGCGGCATCCAGATAGCCCTGCTCGTCCAGCACATGGGGCTGCCCGGCAAGAGCATCCACATGGCTGACGAAGAGATAGCCGGACTCTCTGCCCAGAAAGCGCACATAATCGCTGTACCAGCTATTGGCAATGGCGGGGCGGTTGGTGACGATGAGCACCGTCTGTGCATCCACCTGTTTGCAGAAATCGTAGACGGAGAGGGTCTTGCCAAAGCGGGGCTTAGCGTTCCACAAAAACTCCCCGCCGGGGTGGCTCTGACAATAGGCTTTGGTCTGTGCCACGGCCTCTGCCTGCTCCTTCCGCAGGGTGTAGGGGATGGCGGCATCCAGTTTTACCCTGCCCCGGTTCATGCGGAAATCCTGAAAATACCGCCGGGACTGCTCCCCGTCCAGATGGAACCACTCGTTTTTGCGGTCGTTCTCCACGTTCAGCTTGCGGAGGTAGGCGTGGAAATCGTGGTCGGTGAACACCTCGCCGCTGCCGTCATCGTAGACGGCATTGCCCCGCCACTCCTCATGGTACAGCACATCGGCGGTGTGGGTCTGCTGTTTCAGGCGTTTGTCCACCGATTGCTCGGTGTAGCCGATCTTCGTCCAGCCGTTGTGCCGGGCAATTTCCGGGGTGGTATAGGCGTAGATCATGGGCACCACCTGCCGGGCAGTGCGCAGGGTTATGCCAGCCATTATGCCATCTCCTTTATCATTCCTTGAATATAGTTTACTTCTTCACTAGACAAACCATATTTTTCAAACAGTTGTTTGTCTGTCCATTTTCTTGTAAAATCCTGACAAGGAACAAATGCAAATGACGCTTTGCTTAACTGCTGCGTCATTGCAATTTGTAAGATAAGAAATCGAACAAATTGCGTCTTTAAGTAATCCATATAGTTGGTTGCTTCTTCTTTTGAATCAAATGCTCCTGCCACAAGATACGTTTCGGAACATATTTCTCCCGGCTTCAAAAGTTCCATCGTCGAAAGGACACGGTACTTTCCATCCTTGGCTGGTTGTCCTGCGTGTTCTGCCGTAAGACGAGAAATGATAATTTTCCATTGGTCAATCATTTCTGTTCCAACCCTTATTTCGGTTCTTTTATATGGGCCACGTCCTCCATTGTATCGTAGTATAACATCACCGGTTTTCATTGGCTTTGCTGTTGTTGCAAGTCCAAATGGTTTTCTGCTGGAAACCACTTTATCCAGTGTTAATTCTCCATCTTCTTTACTTTTTTGACTATTTCGGATGCAACCGGATAGCGAATAAATGTTTGAAACTCATTCAAATCTCTGTATGCTGTTGTAGCTTTTCCATTACGATAGTTTGTATACTTGCACTTACCGTTATATGCTTCTTTCCAGACAAAGTAGCAAACGCCACCTGCAACATCTACATTCGGAAAAACATCTAGCGAATTAGAATAATCAACCAATGTTGAAATATGTCTATCTCCTAGCATTTCCTCTCTGAACTTATCCAGTCCTTTACCGCCGGAGTACCATTTTGCAGGAATAATCAAGCAAATTGCGCCGGGATGTGTAGTCTTGATTGCTTCGATAAAACGATTATAGATAGGCGTTGCACTTACGCCGGCACCGCCATCACTTATCTGATACGGCGGGTTTCCGATGACATAATCAAACTTCATGCTGGTACTCCCTTCCTGAATGGTTTCAAAGTTCTGGGTCGTTCCATGGCTGCCCTTGCGCCAGTTTTTCACTTTACAGGATACCGTAGGCGGCTGCTCCTCCGCCGCCCCGAGCATGGAGAACAGGTCAAGCTGTTCTGCCTCCGGCTGAGGCTTTCCGCCGGGCACAGAGAGGTGCAAGCCGTCCATTTGCCACAGGTTCCAGCTGATGATGTTGGCGATAGGCTGTAACTCCTCTTTTGTGGGTTTGCGCTGCCAGCGGGCTTGCAGATGCTCTGCATAGGTCAACAGCAGGTTGACCCTCGCCAGCAGAAGGTTATCGCCCTGATACTCGTAGCCGTAGGTGGACTGCACCGCATGGGTGGCATATTTGCGCCACTCGTCCTCGGTAGCGGCGTTCTCGCTTACCACCCGCAGCTTGCGGTCCAGAATGCCAATGCGCCGGGCTACCGGGATCATCTCGCCGGTGGCGGCATCGTACCGGGACGCCAGAAAGGGGGCTTCGCCGCAGGTCACTTCCAAGCGGCGGCTCTGCACATACTGCACCCATGCCGGGGCTCTGCCCCCGCAAGCCGGGAACTGCACCGGCGTTTCCACCGTCTGCCAGCCTTGGGGCAGCTCCACCGTGAACTGCCCGGCGGTCTCTCCTGCCCCCAGCCCACCGAACCAGTCGGCATCCAGTGCGTTGTTCATCTTGTTGCAGACCCATGCGGGCGAGAATACTTCGCCTTTTTTGCGAGTGCGCTGCTGCTGGGTGTCGGTCTGCTTCATCATCCGGGGCAACACCACCTCGTAGTGGGTCAGCCCGAGCTGCTGGGTGGTGATCTGGGATTTATCCGTGACAGGTTCGTACATTACCGTTTGCAGCTCTTCCGGCGGGTCGGTGGCCCAGATGATGTTTTTACCGGTAGATTTATCTTTTAGTAGCGTATCCAGCACCGCCTGCACTTCCGGTGCGTGAAAGTCGATCAGTTGTTCCAACGGGGATTCCCTCGCTTTGCCTTAGCGTTGCGGCGGAAGTGTCAGTATTCTTATCACTTTCGCACTATTATGATAATAATATTATCACTTTTAAGCAAAACTGACAACGGGATTATCGGTTTTTGTCAAAAGCGACAATATTATTTATACTGATAGCAAAGAAAGGCAGGGATTAGGATGATTGGCGAACGGCTCGCGGAATTACGCAAATTAAACGGTGAAACGCAAGAAGATTTAGCAAAAGCATTTCATGTTTCAGTGCCTACCGTCCGCACATGGGAACGCGACAAAGCATCTCCCAGCCATGAAGTTTTGATTGCACTCTGCAAGCGTTATGGCACCTCTGCCGACTACCTACTGGGTCTGACCGACATCGACCCCTCCGACGAAGCCCGCAAGCAGCGCCAGCGCCTGACCGAAGAAGAACAGAACGAGATGCACCGCTATGAAGAATATCTGCTCTGGAAACGCAAAAAATAAGCCGCCCAGCGAGACCGTAAGGTCGCTGGGCGGCTTATTTGCCCTCTTGACAAATACGTAAAATACGTATACAATAAAACTGTAATCCTGAAAGAAAGGAGGGGCACCCGCCATGCCGATGACTCCCAAGCAAATGATTCGCTTGCTGGAGCAGAACGGCTTTGTTTTAGTCAGTGCAAATGGGTCACACTACAAGTACCATAACCCAACTACCAACAAAACCACTGTCGTTCCATTTCACGTAAAGGATCTGAAGCCCGGTACCGAGAAAAACATTCTCAAATTAGCCGGACTCAAAAAGTAAGAATATGATGATTGTAGACTTCATATTCTGAAACTGCGAAGCACTGCATAGACTATTCTACAATTTCCAACCAATAATGTAGGCCTGTTAAATGAAGGTACATTGATTGTTTGTTGAATTATAAAAGGTGAGGTCACATTATGAATGCTATTTTCTATCCCGCAATTTTTCACCCGGAAAAAAGCGGGTACTCTGTTGATATCCCCGATATTGAGGGCTGCTTCACCCAAGGCGATACCATGGACGAAGCCGTCCGCATGGCACAGGATGCCATCGGCCTTATGCTGGAAGATTGCAAAGTCTGCCCGGAGCCTTCTGTCCCTTCTGCACTCCATGTTGACCCGGAAGATTTTGTGGTGATGGTGCCTTTCGATATGGAAGAGTACGAAAAGCGGTACAGACCCGTAAAGAAAACCCTTTCCATTCCCGGCTGGCTCAACGATGCCGCCGAATCGGCACACATCAACTTTTCCGGCGTCCTTCAGGATGCGCTGAAAGAGAAACTCCATCTGGCATAAGTATAAGTACAACAACAGCCGCCCAACAGTTGACCGCTATGGTCTTGCTGGGCGGCTGTTTGCCGTCTATTATCCGTTAGTTCACGTTATCTTTTTTCTCCGGATTCAACTCTTTGCGAATTTCATCTAAACTCATATTTTTATATAGAATCATGTTTAATTTACTTTCTTGAATGTTTAAAAACATTGCTCTTGCCCAAAGCGCAGACTTATATTTCTTATAGTAGTCAGTAACATACTTATTGTCTGTGATATCTTTTTCTTTCCAGTTTTCAAAGAAATAGCACAAATTTATCGCACAATCTGCGGCTTTTGTTACTTTTCTAAAGCATTTCTGCGCATCTTCGCTATGATTCCCATGAATAATACGTTCCAATTGGACATATAGTCTGTTAATCGTCGTAATATGGCTTCTCATTTTTTCGACAATCATTACATCATTGCCATTCGAGCGCCAGACCTTAATTTCTCATGATAATATGCACTGATAGTGCGCTTTTCATCCACATATTCCACGCATTTTAAGCTATCCGCAGCGTCTCTAAGAATTCTGTAGCCATTTTGTAGCCACTGGCTACAACGCAACCTCCGCTAGCTGATTCACCTCAAAGCCACTCGGTACTACTGTAAATAAATGATACATAGAGGTTTGCAATATGGAAAAATACATTTACGATAACAGCAACTTTGGTATGAGCTACATGGAGAATACTATCTGCCGTGTCTGGTCATCCCAGAGGAAGAAGTACACACCATCGGTATCTGGGGCAGAAAGCACCAGCAGTACCTCAGAGAATACCGTCCTATTATCTACTCTGATCTGGTTCTCAGCGGCAAGCTGTACGGCTATCTCTCTGACATTGATACTCAGGCTCGAAATAAGCTCGACTTGCTTGTAACGCAGCTGGCAGAGAAAGAGGGAATCAACGAGTCTCTGAAAGCACAGAATCAGCTTGCATGGATCGGAGCCATGAACAACATCCGCAACCGTGCGGAGGAATTCATCAACGCAGAATTGATTTTCGCATAATTTAGCATCAGCCGGGCAGTGGTTAGCTGCTCGGCTGATATTTTGTTTCTACTTAACGATCTGCGCATACAATGCGTCGGTAATTTGACGCATTATTTCACTATTGATATCACGCATATTAGAATAGCGTGAAACATCAATATCTATTATATCTGAAGCCTGTAACGTGCTGTCAAGCCCAGGACACTCATGTTTGATTTTTTCTAAATAGTGCTCGCTCTTAAAAGCTACATATTGTTCTTTTTCTTGTGTGGAAAGCGGCCAAAATGCACATTTATAACTAAATCTTGAACGCAGTTCCGGTGGCAAAAATTCACCTATTCGTTCCTTAGGCATATTGGAAGTAAAAATTATGATGTATTTTTCTAAGTCATATTCACGTCCCAAAGAATCTGTGAATTTTCCTTCTTCAAGCAACTGTAAGAAAAAGTTATAAACAGCCTTACTTGCTTTTTCAAACTCATCTATAAGAATTACCTTGCTTCGGCTACGCATAAGCTTGTCGGGCAATTCACCTTTATTACTGCCTATATAACCTCGTGGGCTACCAATCAAACTGTTAAGAGCATCTTGAGCACTGTAATTGCCGAAATTGATTTTTATCATAGGTTCATCTGCGGCTAACTTTTGATGAAGCAATCTTGCGACTTCTGTTTTACCGATACCGGAAGCACCACATATCAATACGGAAAAAATCGGCTGTTGCCCAATCCGGTTAAACAGTCTATATTTCGTCAATTCCTCTTTCAGACGTTTTTTGAAAAGCTCATTTCCAAAAAGATTTTGATTTAGATAAGCCAAAACATTTTCAAAATCAGATTGATCAATATCAACGATATTTTGAATTGGGTCTTTTTCAATTTCAAGAAAATCCTCAAGGTCAAGAACTTCATCAATCTTATAATACAGTAAATCTCGTACTTGTTTGCTGTATTGGCGTTCAATGATAACATACAGTGCAACGGATTGCTCTTGTTGAATTATATTCAACAAGAGCTCAGCTGGAGCGATGAGAGCGTCTGCACGATCTTCATTATAAAACAAAGAAGATAAGTCAATAAAGACTGAAAGAGTACCTGGTGGAAGTTCAAATTTCGATTGATCCTTAGCAAAAAAAGACCAACTTAATATTTGTCCACCTGCTTCCTCAATCGCTTTAACTACACGCTCTCTGTTCTTTCTGTCATATTCGTAAATGCTTACTCTGTCCATGATATCACCTAAATATTGATGTCTTGAATAATGGCAATGACATCAATGTAATGAACTTTTCCTTGCGCAAGAGAAATATTTCGAATACCATTTTTATCTTCTTCTCGAACGCCATCCTCAATATCCATACCGCTATCTTGAATATCGTTTGTCTCCTGCTGGTTCTTCTTTCCACTATCATTCAGTGCCATCATACGATTGATTTTTCGTTCAACATCACGACGATCAAATTCTCCACGATAAATACCGAGCACTGTGACTTTACCAATCTCAATATCTGAAATACTGTACTGGCTTTCCATCTCATTTTCAGCGCTCATAGGGATTTTGAGCATCATATGCTCATTAGTACCGAATCTATGTGGAAGTTCACCACAAAGTACATATGCAGATCCCTTAAACATAACTTCCATAAGAGATGTGAAGTTCATATTACCAATTCCCTCAACAGGAACCTGATTTACCAAGCCACTCATCAGTGCTTTGGTAGCCATCACATCATCGGAATTTACAACGGTAAGGTAAACGTCCTTAATTTTCACCAAGTTACCAACCTTGCTATCATCTAAACGACGTACCTCTTTAGCTTTCTCATAAATGGGCTTAAGAATTGTCGATTTAGAACTTACCACTTTTACAGTATCTTCCACTCGATTAGACCTGTTATGAGATAAATTTCCATTCAGATCTATGCTTGGTAAATACTGTCCGATAACAGGAATTTTGGAAGCAGCACTCGTGGTAACATCGCCATCGCCAGCCATTGCTAATTCTGTATTCTTGATTCGAGTGATTTTTTCTACTATTTGATTATCAAATAACATTGAAATTTCTGATGCTTTCTCGTTATTGATATAGTAGATATTAAACATATTCTTCAATTAGTTCCTCCTCGTAAGTGCTATATTTTTCCAAATACCTATTGGTATCTATTCCTGCGCACCTTTTTTGAGATTACAATCACGACAAAGCATTTGGCAGTTTTCTGGTGTGGTTTTATGTCTGCATAGCATGGTACTGCTCGTCGATCTCCTTTATGTTATAGTCCATCAGACCGGGAATCCCCATTTCGCCGCCGCATTCGTTGCAGAAAGCAGCCGTGATCTCAAAAGTATATTCCTTTTCCCGGATAGTCTGGTTGATTTTGATTTTCTTCAGGGTGTAGCTCGTTTCTCTGCGGCATTCTGTGCAGAAGTCTCTCTGGTTTTCCACAGCGGCACACTCCCTTCCGGTTTTACATTCTTTTTTATTATTGTATCCCTACCTTTGTTTTTCGTCAACAATAAAGCCGCTGACAGTCTGCCGCTCGCAGAATCCATCCGTGGGTTTCATGAGTCTTCAAACCCCCTAGACAAAAAAATCGGCACTCGCTTTTCCAGCGAGTGCCGATTTTGTTACCCTATAGTGCGCTTTGATTTTTGGCGTAAGTGGCGTAAGTTTGGCGTAAATCCGCTTTTGCGCGCTCCAAAAATCAAGGATTCATGCAGTTTTTTGGCAGCTATTAGTACATGCCGCCCATGTCACCGCCGGCAGGTGCGGCGGGAGCCGGGGGTTCCGGCAGGTCAGCCACGAGGCTCTCGGTGGTCAGCACCATCTCAGCGACGGAAGCTGCATTCTCCAGAGCGGAGCGAGTGACCTTGGTCGGGTCCACGATGCCAGCAGCGATCATATCCTCGACAAAGACCTCGTTCTGAGCATCGAAGCCGTAGTTGGGCTTGTTGGCAGAGATGATCTTGTCGATGATGACGCTGCCCTCCAAACCGGCGTTCTTGGCGATCTGGCGCAGAGGAGCCTCCAGAGCCTTCAGCACGATCTTGGCACCGGTGCGCTCGTCGCCCTCCAGTGTGTCGCACAGGGCGCGCACAGCGGGGATCGCATTGATAGGAGCGGTACCGCCGCCGGCTACAACACCCTCCTGCACAGCTGCCTTGGTAGCGTTCAGTGCATCCTCAATGCGCAGCTTCTTGTCCTTCATCTCAACTTCGGTAGCAGCACCGACCTTGATGACAGCCACGCCGCCGGCCAACTTAGCCAGACGCTCCTGCAGCTTCTCACGGTCAAAGTCGCTGGTAGCGGCCTCGATCTGGCTGCGGATCTGGGCAATGCGGGCTGCAATGGCGTCCTTATCGCCTGCGCCGCCCACGATGGTGGTGTTCTCCTTGGTCACCTTCACCTGACGGGCATGACCCAGCATCTGGACGGTTGCGTCCTTCAGCTCGTAGCCCAGATCAGAAGAGATCACGGTGCCGCCGGTCAGGGTAGCGATATCCTGCAGCATCTCCTTGCGGCGGTCGCCGAAGCCGGGAGCCTTAACAGCCACGACATTCAGGGTGCCGCGCAGACGGTTGACAATCAGGGTGGACAGCGCCTCGCCCTCGATATCCTCAGCCACGATCAGCAGCTTCATGCCGTTCTGCATCACCTGCTCCAGCAGGGGAACCAGATCCTGAATGACGCTGATCTTCTTATCGGTGATCAGGATAGCAGCGTTGTCCAGATCGGCCACCATCTTGTCGGTATCGGTGACCATATAGGGAGTCAGATAGCCGCGGTCAAACTGCATACCTTCCACGATCTCGTTGTAGGTCTCTGCGGTGGTCTTGTTCTCCTCGATGGTGATAACGCCGTCAGAGGTGACCCTTCTCCATAGCCTCGGCAATCAGACGGCCGATCTCGGGGTCGCCGGCAGAGATGGTGCCGACGCGGGCGATATCGTTGCTGTCCTTCACCTTCTGGCCTGTGTGCCTTGATGGTCTCCACAGCGGTGGTAACGGCCTTGCTCATGCCGCGGCGGATATCCATGGGATTTGCGCCGGCGGTAACGTTCTTCATGCCCTCGTTGACCATGGCCTGTGCCAGCACGGTAGCAGTGGTGGTGCCATCGCCTGCGGCATCGTTGGTCTTGGTTGCGACTTCACGCACCAACTGTGCGCCCATGTTCTCGAACTCATCCTTCAGCTCGATCTCTTTTGCAATGGTCACGCCATCGTTGGTGATGACCGGTGCGCCGAACTTTTTGCCCAGCACCACGTTGCGGCCCTTGGGGCCGAGGGTAATCTTAACGGTGTTAGCCAGGGTATCAATACCGGCACACAGTGCCTTGCGGGCGTCCTCGCCCTGCTTGATCTGCTTTGCCATAATACATCGCTCCTTTATAATACAAGCTCAATTGAAAAGGGAAAATTCAGTTTCAGTCTTCCACAACAGCCAGAATATCACTCTGACGCACGATGGTGCACTCTTCGCCGTCCACCTTGACCTCAGTGCCAGAGTACTTGCTGGTGAGGACCTTATCGCCGACCTTGACGGTCATCTTGACTTCCTTGCCGTCCACGACACCGCCGGGGCCGACAGCCACTACCTGTGCCACCTGCGGCTTCTCTTTTGCGCTGCCGGTCAGGATCAAGCCGCCCTTGGTGGTCTCCTCAACCTCAACAGTCTTAATGACAACACGGTCTGCAAGAGGAATGATCTTCATAATTCTTGCCCTCCAATTATATTGAATTTATTTGAAACTTTGTTACGTCCTGCGGGGGCTTCGTGTGTGCTCCGCAGCGGTTTAGCACTCCTTTTCTCTGAGTGCTAATTGTATTGTACTCATCTTGCTCTGAAAAATCAAGGGGTTTTTCAATTTTTCTTTGTTAAGAATTTATGACGTCCAAAAATCGCACCCTACTACGCAAAAAAGCGGTGTGTTCTTGACAGGACGCGCCGTCTTTTTTATACTTATAGCGCATTACAAAAACACAGCTGACGCGCTTTGCGGCAGAACGGAGGATACTTTGACAGACAAAAAGCTGATCTCATCTTTGCAGGGGCTGCGGGCAGTCGCATTTCTGAGCGTGGTGCTCTCCCATTGCGGGGCACCGTGGCTGGGGCCGTGGGCGATCACGGTATTCGTGGCGCTGTCCGGTTTTCTGATGACCTGCAACTATTACGACCGCCCGCGCACAGCACCGGGACTGCGGTCTGCCATAGCTTTCTCTCTTAAAAAAATACGAAAGCTGTACCCGCTGCACCTTATAATGATGGCTGCCGCGTTGTTATTTGTGCTGAAGTGGCTTCTGGCGCAGCCCTCTGCCCGCGGGGTGCTCTCCTGTGCAGCGCAGCTTGTTGCAAGCATTTTTCTGCTGCAAACATGGATTCCCTCCAGCCGTTTCTGGTTCTGCCTGAACGGAGTGGCGTGGTATCTTTCGGTACAGGCTTTTCTGTATGCCATCTTTCCCCCGCTTCTCGCCGTACTGAAAAAGGCGGATGTCCGCAGGCTGAGCTGCATTGCCGCCGTGATCTTCTGCGCACAGTGCCTTGCGTCCTTTGTTTTCTGGAAAGCCGGGCTCAGCGGAAAGGCGGCCTTTTACCTGACCTATCTGTGCCCTGTGTTCCGGGCGGGAGATTTTACCATCAGCTGCTGCATGGGCTGCCTTTACCACAGCCGCAAACAGGAGAGCGGCCTGCCGGGCGGTGCTTTCTCCCTGCTGGAGCTTGCTGCTGTGCTACTTGCGAGCGGCTGCCTTTTTATCGCCGCCAGGCAGGTGGGGGTTCTGGGCGCGGTGGCCTTCCGGTACAATGTGCTGTTCACTCCCTCTGCGGTGCTGCTGGTCTGGCTGCTTGCCGTGGGCAAGGGAATCATTTCCCGGCTGCTTTCCGCAAAGCCGTTTTTGTGGCTGGCCGGGCTGTCCCCTTACGGTTTTCTGATTCATCAGGTGCTGATCCGGTATATGGAGTGGACTGCGGACAAGTTCAGCTTTACGGTACATCCTGTGGTCTGGACCCTGACCGTATATCTGCTCACGCTCTGCCTGAGCAGCTTTTACAAGGCGCTGGAACGCCGGGTGCGGCAGCGCCATACCCAAACCGGCGCATAACAGTAAAACACAAGGCCGCTGCACGGAACAATGTGCAGCGGCCTTGTTTGGGTCTGATGGTTTATTTCTTTACTTCACAGCCGCTTTTTTGGCGGTAAAGCGCTGGTAGGCGGGCAGCGGCAGCAGCACGCGGCCTGCCAGCGGCTGCACCTGCACCGACACCTGCTTGCAGGGGGCGCACTCGCCGTCCACTGTGGCAATGATGGGTCCGCGGCCATCTGCTGCCCGCAGACTGACCGATTTTGCGCGGCGGTAGATAAAGTAGGGCTTTGCGGCCTCGGTCAGCTGGCCGTTTTGAAAGTGCTGGCCGTTTTTGTACAACATCAGCAGTTTTGCAATGACCCGGCGGCTGACCTTGCGCACGATGAACACATCCAGCCAGCCGTCATCCGGCTGTGCCTCCGGCCCGGCCATAAAACCGCCGCCGTAGGCGCGGCCATTGCACACTGCGCACATCAGACAGTCCACGGTCAGCACCTCGCCGTCAATGACGTACTCCACCCTGCGGCCGATATGCCCGCACAGCTGCTGAACAATGGACAGCGCATAGGCTGCCTCGCCGCCGCACAGCGGGATGCGCCGGAACTTGGGGATGCCGTAGGCCACCTGTGCGTCCAGACCGGCGGCGCAGATGGTGGCAGAAAGCCCCAGACTGGTGCGCATCAGGTCGATGGGCACCACCCCGCCGGCCAACTGGGCGTCCAGATCCAGAAACTCCTCCTTTGTACCATAGGTGCGCAGAAAGTCGTTGCCGCTGCCATAGGGCAGGCAGCCCACGGCGGTCTTATCAAAGCCGTGGGCACCGGTGAGCGCCTCGTTGAAGGTGCCGTCACCACCGGCGGTAAAAATGTGAAGCTCCACCCCGGCCTTCTGGGCGGCAGCGGCGGCTGCACGGGACAGTTCCCGGGCGTGGCCTGCGTGGGTGGTGACGCGGATGGTGTAGTCCTCCGGGGCAAGCCCGGCACCGGCAGCAGCTGCCGCGATCTGCTGCGGCAGGGTGCGGGTACAGTCGGCCTTTCCGGCTGCGGGGTTCAGAAGAAACAGCGTGTGCATCGGGGTCCTCCCTGTTGTAACTCTATTTCCTCTATAATAGTCGAAAACCGTGCCGGTTGCAAGCGAAAACGCTATTTTGCTATTTTCTTATAGGGTTATGGTCTCATCCTCCCGCAAAACGATGCTGCCATCGGCGGCGCAGTCTGCCGTCCAGTGCTGCCCCACGCAGGCCGTCCCGGCGGCAATGCGGTTCGCAAGTGCCTGCTCCACCGCCCTGTCCACCTGACGGCGCAGTTCCCGCGCACCGTAGGCCGATTGCGCCCGGGCAGCCAGTGCCGCCCCCACCTGCGGGGTGTGGCGCAGTCGGTAGCCGCTGCGGGCGGCGCGCTGCTCCAGCTGACAGAGCATTTTTTCTGCAATGGCGCAGAGGTTTTCTTCCGCCAGCGGGCGGAACACGATCACCTCGTCCAGCCGCCCCAGCAGCTCCGGGCGGAACCACTTTTTAGCTTCCTCCACAGCCTGCGCGGACTGCTTTTCAAACACGGCTTCTGCCCCGGCAGCAAAGCCCAGCGGCGCGTTCTGCCCCGCCAGAAACCGTGCACCCAAATTTGAAGTAAGCAGCACGATGGTGTTGCGGAAATCTGCCTTGCGGCCCATGGCATCGGTCAGCTGACCGTCCTCCAAAATTTGCAACAGGATATTCTGGATATCCGGGTGCGCCTTTTCGATCTCGTCAAACAGCACCACGCTGTACGGGCGGCGGCGCACAGCCTCGGTCAGCTGCCCGCCCTCGTCATGGCCGAGGTATCCCGGCGGCGCACCCAGCAGCCGGGCGGCGGTGTGCTGCTCCTGATACTCCGACATATCGAACTTGAGCAGTGCCTTCTCGCTGCCGAACCAGCTGACCGCCAGTGCCCGCGCCAGTGCGGTCTTGCCCACGCCGGTAGGCCCCAAAAACAGCATAGCACCGATGGGACGCCCCGGCTCTCCCAGACCGGTGCGGCTGCGCCGGATGGCTCCAGCCACGGCCGCCACCGCTCGCTGCTGACCGACGATCTCGGCATTCAGGCGGCTTTCCAGCTTGTCCAGACGCTCCCGCTCCTGCTCGCCCACCCGCTGGGCGGGCACGCCGCTGGCGGCTGCCACCACCCGGGCGATATCCTCCGGGGTGAGCACCGGCTGGGTGCGCTGCTCCTTTTCGGCAAGGATGCGCGCCGCCGCACAGGCTTCGTCCACAAGGTCGATGGCCTTATCCGGCAGACAGCGCCCGGGCAGATACCGCACCGAAAGCTCCACCGCCGCCTGCAAGGTCTGGGGCGGCAGGCGCACGTTATGGTATCGCTCGTAGCGGGGCGCAAGGCCGTTGAGAATCTCCACCGCCTGTGCGGGGGTGGGTTCCTCCACCTGTACCCGACCAAAGCGGCGTTCCAGCGCGGCGTCCTTCTGGATATGGGTGCGGAACTCCTGATTGGTGGTGGCGCCGATGAGCTGCAATTCGCCCCGGGCAAGCACCGGTTTCAGGATGCTGGCGGCGTCGATGGCGCCCTCGGCGGCACCGGCTCCCACGATGGTGTGGAACTCGTCGATAAACAGGATGGCGGTGCCGTCCCGCACCAGCTCTTCCAGCAGGTTTTTCAGCCGCTCTTCAAAATCGCCCCGGTACTTGGTGCCCGCCACCAAGCTGGCCATATCCAGCGCCAGCAGCCGCCGCCCTTGCAGCGCTCTGGGCACCTGCCCAGCGGCAATGCGCAGCGCCAGACCCTCAGCCAGCGCTGTTTTGCCCACGCCCGGCTCGCCGATCAGACAGGGGTCGTTTTTCTGGCGGCGGCACAAGATTTCCACCATGCGGTCAAGCTCGGCTTCCCGGCAGAACACCGGGTCCAGCTCCCCTTCGGCGGCACGGCGGGTCAAATCGCGGCAGTATTTATCGCTGGCGCGGCTGCCCCGGGGGATGCTGGCCGCACCCGGGGCTGGGCGGGCAGCACAAACTGTCCGCTCAGCTGGCGGCACTCCCGCACCGCCTCGGTGAGCTGGACGCCCATGGACGCCAGCATAACGCCCGCGGCGCAGTCGGTGTCTTCCAGCATGGCGCAGAGCAGATGCTCC
>ENA-OQKR01000340-OQKR01000340.1-human-gut-metagenome-genome-assembly--contig:-NODE-340-length-20121-cov-3.347454_pt1 | contig 20121 bp, 23 predicted proteins | sample MGYA00242803_ERZ504806 | MGnify/ENA primary metagenome ERZ504806 (study PRJEB26092, sample SAMD00036399) | human gut metagenome | host: Homo sapiens | study: EMG produced TPA metagenomics assembly of...
TGTGCACCCTGCATCACGGTTACAACACAATCTTCCAGATTCTCTCCGACAGCGAATTCTGCCCCGAAGCACTGCTCCGGTGACAGATCGGTACAGGTCTCATAGAGCATTTACACCTTTACGTTTTACTGTAATCTTACTGTTTTCACGCACACCTGTCGTATATACTTTTAAGACTGCTTTTCCATCTTCCAGTGCAGTCAGGCTGACTGCCGCTTCTTTTGTGGCATTTCCCACTCTTCCCACACCTTTATACGGCATAAAGTACTGTACGAAAGTCTTTTCTTCCTGCGGTTTTAACCAGGTGAAATCCGGCTGGTTGTCGGTAAATACACCGGTCATCAGTTCAATATAAGGTCCATCTGTCTCTGTCAGGTTCCGATCCCAGCTGCGTCCGAAGTCACCGTTTCCCCAGGTCCACTGTTTCTTTCCCGGAGAGATATGATGGTCTGCCACATGAAGCAGTCCTGCTTCCACACCTTCGTCGTAGTTGCCGATAAAATTATAATCCGAATGGGCTGCCATATAAGAGGTCGGCACTTTTACGTTTTTATATCTGGAAATATCCACACCGGCGGAATAATCTGCCTTGTAGTATTCTCCCGTTGCGATCGGGAAGGTGGATACCGCACGTTTTCCGTGATCCATAACAGCGTTAACATCCGGCGGAAATACCGAATAGGTATGGTCATTCACCGGAACTGCCGGATTCGCCCACCACAGGAAAGTCTGTGGCAAATCTGTCGGATTATACAGCTGACCTTTGATCTCAATATAAGCCTTTCCCGGGTACAGAGAAATCGCCGCCATTCCTTTGGTTCCATACATTTTATCCGTTTCTCCCACATAGACCGTGCAGGAGCCATCCGGATTCTCAGACAGGCGGTAGTCTACCGGTGAATAAGTCGACGGGCGGTGATGCTGGGGCCAGTTAAACTCGATGCCTCCCGAGATCCACGGTCCGGTCAGTCCTACCAGTGCCGGTTTGATTACATGATTATAATACACAAAATCATAACCGTTAGTCTTGTCGTATGCTCTCTGAATCCTTCCACCGATTTCCGGCAGGATCATCACTTTCAGGTATTCATTTTCCAGGAAAACCGCTCTGTATGTCACATCTTCTTTTGTATCCGAGATCTTTTCTGTAACCGGCAAGGGATATACTTTACCCGTGCTTCCCTGATAGGCACGCTTTTCAATGAATAATGGATTTTTTTCAGGCGGGTACACTTTGTAGGTAGGGATCACATAGTCCTCTTCCCACATGCTTACTTTCATGATTTCCATAGGCTCCTCCTTATGTCCTCTATCTTTTTCCTCTGTGCAGAGGATTCTTTTTATTTTCTGAGAACATTGTATAATGCGGTATCTCAAATGGAAATGGCTTATCAAGGTAAATGATGGACTATCTTACTGTAAATATAAAAATTCTTTTCTGAATATCTGCAGAACGAGAATCTTCATGTTATATACATAAAAACAGGATAAGAAAATCCTCTTTCTACCAGGGATTTTCTTATCCTGTCTCCTTTTTCATTATTCCTTAAAATGAATCCAGTCGCTCTCTACTATATTCTTTCGGTGACATCCCCACCACTTTTTTGAATATTCTCGAAAAATATACTGATCCGTATAGCCAAGTCTCTGTGCCACTTCATAGATATAGCAATCCGAAGCCCGCAGCAGCTGGCAGGCCCGTTTCATTTTTAGCGATATGAAAAAATCCATCGGCGCATGCTGGGTATATTTCTGAAAGATAGCATTCAGATAGCTCTTTGACAGCTCAAACTCCTCTACTACCTGCTCCAGCGTCAGATTTTCATGCAGATGCTTGTACATATATCGAATCACGTTGGTTACGTGTTTATTCTGTTCCTGGGTGGTGTTGTGTTTTTCTCTGTAATAAGTTTCCGACAGAATCATCTCCAGCACCTGGGAAATATAAATGAAATTACCCAGTGTATAGTTGCTCTCCAATACCCGGAACAAAAGTTCAAACAGAAACTGCATCCGGTTTGTCGCATTCTGTGAATTAAAATTAATCAGCCGGCATTCTTCCAGTGGGTAATATTCCGTATCTGTTCCCTTAAAGTGTACCCAGAGAATGCTCCACGGATCCTTTTCGCTGGCATAATACCGATGGCCGCGAAAACGTGGAATGCAAAAGGCCTGGTTTGCATGGAGCATATATTTTTCTCCATCCACCTCGATCGTTCCGCTCCCCTCCATACAGTACATATAAATATATTCTTCGATTCCGTCTTTTCGTTCTCTGAAATGATGTTCCGCACGGGGAAAGAGTCCCACGTCGGTCAGATACAGCCGTTTTACCAGTGGGTGCTCCACATAGTCCAGAAAGGATTCCGTAGGCAGCACGATCATTGTCTCCCCACGAAATCCGTCCCTTTTCAGATATTGTAATTCATCCATCTTTGTCACCATACTTTCCAGACATTTTCTCCGGACACCGGTTCTCCTTTGTCTGTCTTTGCGTCATCCCGATGTCGTTACTGCTCCGTATAATCTTCCACCTGTCCCACCACATCCAGGATCGGATGGGACATCAGAAAACGGTAAAACTCCAGTGCTTCATCTGCAGTCAGTTTCACTTCCCGGCTAGTCAGCCAGTACTTCAGGCCGGTCACCACCGTCAGGGTATGAAACTCTAGGAACATGTGAAGGTCTTTCAGTCCCTCCAATTTCTGAAGCTTGATCTCGTGATTCTTCAACATATCTTCAATCAGCTGCCGGATCTTGCCGGACAGGATCTCCTCGAATCCGTTTTGTCCGGTCACCTCGAATGCTTTCTGATAATACGGCTGGTCTTTCTCCATTCTGCGAAACAGCAGATAGATGGCTTCTCTTTCCATTCCATCTTCCAGCATCGCAAAGACCGGCTGAAAAACTTCTTCATCCAGAAGCCACTCCATCACTTCATATTTGTCCTGAAAATAGTTATAAAAAGTAGGCCGGATCACTCCCGCCTGCTCTGTTATCATCCGAATGGTAATTTTATCAAATGAGCCTTTCAACATCAGTTCTTTAAAGCTTTCCGCCAGCTGATGTTTCGTTGCTTCTCCTTTTCGTTCCATAGACGTCTCTCCCCGTGTTATCCTTTCGGCTTATTCTAACACAAAAAGAGCGTCTATGGAAATTTTTACTTATTTTTTCTTGTAATTGCTGTAGCCTTTGTGAACATACGGGTGCTCTTCCCACAGTTTATCTGCGGTTTCTTTCCACTGACAGGCGTAGTCCGCACACTTTCCGCAGAGATGTTCCACAGTCTCCGGGGACTGCAGATCGGTGGATTTTGCTCCGGTCTGTTCTACCATCTCCTGCAGGATCTCCGGATTCTCCAGCATCGGACATGGGCGTAGGTGATTGTTATTAAATGGCTGATGATCCCGGTACGCCATAAATAACGGCTGTTTCAGTGCCTCTAACAGAGATACTTCTTTAATGTTGGCAGAAGAATAGTGGATAAATACACACGGTTCCACATCACCATTCGCATTGATATGGCAGTAGTTTCTTCCTCCGGCGATGCAGCCGCCAACGAATTCTCCATCGTTCTGGAAATCCATCGCATAGATCGGTTTTCCACCGGTCGCACCACGGATCTCACGGACTCTGTGATACATATATTCTCTCTGTTCTTTGGTCGGAAGCAGATCCACAGCGGCTTCATTTCCAACCGGCATATAATGGAAATACCAGGTGAAGCGACATCCTTTTTCGATGATCATATCCAGGAATTCATCGGAGGTTACCGTCTCGATATTTTTACTTGTATAACAGATTGATGTTCCGAAGATCAGTCCGTGGCTCTTTAATTTGTCCATAGCTGCCATAACTTTATCGTAAACACCCACTCCTCTTCTGAGGTCGTTGACTTCCTCAAAACCTTCCAGGCTGATCGACAAAGACAGGTTTCCTACCCGCTGCATCTCCTCACAGAAGGCGTCATCTACCAGGGTACCGTTGGTAAATGCATGGAATTCACAGTCGTAATGTTTTTCACACAATTTAATGATATCCGCTTTCCGCACCAGAGGTTCGCCACCGGTATACATATAGAAATAAATACCCAGTTCTTTTCCCTGTGTGATAATCCGGTCCAGATCTTCGTAGGATAGGTTCAGTTTGTGACCGTACTCTGCTGCCCAACAGCCGGTACAATGCAGGTTACAGGCGCTGGTCGGATCCATCAGAATCAGCCACGGAATATTGCACTGATATGTCTCTCGCATCGCACGGATCGTTTTTTGTTCCATGAAATGCCGCTTCAAAACCAAGATTCAATGCCGTCTGTTTTGATCACGTTAGGATGGATCTCATCCAGTGCACGGTTCACATACTGCATCCACTTGGACTCCGGATCCCGAATCAGGTTTCTTGCTCCTTCATATGATTCTGATGGGAAATTATCTCCCATGAATTTTTCTGTCAGATCTACCAGCTGTAAAAGCCCTTTTTCTCTGCTTTTTCCACGTGTTTTAAGGTCAGCTCAATCGCCTTCCCGAATGCGGCTCGTGTCGCTTTATGTGTTAATTCTCCCATACTTTTTTACTCCTCCTTTTGCGCTTTTTGTGCGTTTCCTGTTTTTTCTATTATTTTATCTTTCTGCAACTAAATAAAAACTCTTCATTCCCATGAAACTGTTTATTTTTAACGACATTTTCTGACTTTTGTCGCATTTTTTCGGATGGAGTCTGGAAGGGTCGCAAAAAAACGTGCCGCCGGAACAACTTTGATACTGTGTTCCGACAGCAGTCTACATTGTTTATGCCTGTTTTGCGTCTCGTTCTTTATCTAATTTTACATTTCTAAAGTAAAGAAGTATGTCGATCGTAATTTCAGCTATATTTAGAAAATAGAAGAACCATGCAAGATAAAACAGCCAACTGGTCTCTACGCCCATGCCGAGTTGCATGAATTTGCGAGCGATACCGAATACATAACCGATCCAGATAAAGCACTCAAAGAAAAGGCTCTTTCCTTTCGCAGTTCTGGAAACCCATGATTTCCGGATGGAAATCGGCCAGGACAGTCCAAAGCAAAGAATCATCACGGCTTCCATCAGGTCAGTAATCATTTCCATATCCATCGTAGTATTTCTCCATTTCTTTTGCGTTATTTAATTAGTTCTTTTTTCCTTTCAGATATTCCGCTCTTCCCTCTTCGTACAGGTTGTTTCCTTCACTGTCGATGATAACAACCAGCGGCATATCTTCTACATACAGTTTACGCAGTGCTTCTGCTCCCAGATCTTCGTATGCGATCAGTTCTGCTTTTTTGATACATTTTGCCAGAAGAGCGCCTGCTCCTCCGATGGCACCAAAGTATACACCGCTGTATTTTTTCATTGCTTCCACAACTTCCGGAAGACGGGCACCCTTACCAATCATTCCACGGGCACCTACGGACATCATCGTCGGTGCATATGCATCCATACGACCGCTGGTAGTCGGTCCTGCAGATCCGATGACCTGACCTGGTTTTGCAGGGGTCGGTCCTACATAGTAAATGGTAGCATCGGTTGGATCAAACGGGATTTTTTCTCCTCTTGCCAGTGCTTCGCACATTCTTTTATGTCCTGCATCACGGGAGGTATAGATCGTACCGGTCAGCAGTACCTGATCTCCTGCGTGAAGTGTTTTTGCCAGTTCCTCTGTAAGAGGCAGTGTTATCTTCTTAGCCATATTAGATCACCTCCGTTTTGTGACGGGTTACATGACAGTTGATATTGATGGCACATGGCATACCTGCGATGTGGGTAGGCATGGTCTCGATATTCAGTCCGATTGCTGTTGTCTTTCCGCCAAATCCCTGTGGTCCGATACCCAGTTCGTTGATCTTTTCCAGCATCTCTTTTTCCAGATCCGCATAGAATGGATCCGGGTTGGAGGAATCCAGTGGTCTCATCAGAGCTTTCTTTGCCAGCAGAGCTGCTTTATCGAAGGTTCCGCCGATACCAACGCCGACTACCATCGGAGGGCACGGGTTGGGACCTGCTGTCTCTACGGTCTCGATAATGAAATCTTTGATTCCCTGCAGACCGTGAGAAGGTTTGAACATACGGATCGCACTCATGTTTTCGCTTCCGAATCCTTTCGGTCCTACGGTAATCTTGATATTTTCTCCCGGAACGATCTCTGTATAGATCATAGCCGGTGTATTGTCACCGGTGTTTCCACGGCGAACAGGATCTTTTACTACGGATTTTCTCAGATATCCTTTGTCATATCCGCGGCGAACTCCTTCATTGATAGCATCTGCCAGATCTCCGCCTACCATATGTACGTCCTGACCGATTTCCAGGAAAACGCAGGCCATACCGGTATCCTGACAGATCGGTACACATTCATTGTCTGCGATCTCAAAGTTCTCGATGATATTGTCCAGAACTCCTTTTGCAATCTCGCCGTCTTCACAGGCACGGCAGTTTTTGATCGCGCATTTTACATCTTCCGGAAGATGCTCATTTGCTTCGATACAAAGCTTTTCCACTACATCTGTGATCTGCTTTACGTCTATCTCTCGCATTCCACTCTACTCCTTTTTTCGTAAATTTTGGATTATCTGTAACCAGACGAGGAGTCCGCCTATGTTCCCCCTCGTCTGATGTACGTTCACTTACTTATTTACAGATTATCTTTCGTGTCTTGCATAATGTGGAAGCAGTAACGGGGAAACATGATCTGTTTCAACGCCTGCTGCTTTCAGCTCGTCATCGTATGCTTTTACGTGATCCAGGTTCATGGTGCCCAGTTCTACGTCTTTGCATTTTTCAGCTGCTTTCTTACCTGCGTTTCTACCGAATACGATAACATCCAGCAGAGAGTTACCCATCAGTCGGTTTCTTCCGTGGATTCCGCCGGCTGCTTCACCTGCGACTAACAGGTTCGGGATTTCTTTGGTAAATCCATCTCCGGTGATTTCCAGACCACCGTTCTGATAATGCAGTGTCGGGTAGATCAGGATCGGAACTTTTCTCATATCGATGCCATAGTTCATGTACATACGGAACATGGCAGGGATTCTCTTTTCGATGGTTCCTTCTCCACCAAGGATCTCGATCATCGGAGTATCCAGCCATACACCTTTTGCTCCGCCCGGAACATCTACGCCACGGCCTTCTCTGCACTCACGGATAACACCGGAAGCATTGACATCACGGGTTTCCAGCGGATGAATGTAAGCTTCACCATTTGCATTAACCAGCTGTGCACCTACGGAACGAACTTTTTCTGTTACCAGTGCACCAAGGATCTGTGCCGGGTAAATAGCTCCGGTCGGATGATACTGGATAGAATCCTGATATAACAGGGAAGCACCTGCACGGTATCCCAGTACCAGACCATCGGCAGTAGCACCGTAGTGGTTAGATGTCGGGAATCCCTGATAGTGCATTCTTCCTGCACCACCGGTTGCAATAACAACAGTTTTTGCTCTTGCAACAGAGTAATCACCGGTTTCCATATTCAGAAGAACCGCACCTGCAACCTGTCCTTTTTCATCTTTGATCAGTTCTACTGCGGAAGTAAATTCAACTACCGGGATCGCACGGTTGATGACTTCATCACGCAGGGTACGCATGATCTCTGCTCCGGAATAGTCCTTTGCAGCATGCATTCTCTTTCTGGAAGTTCCGCCACCGTGTGTGGTTACCATTCTTCCATCAGCGTCTTTATCAAATTCAACACCCAGTTCGTTCAGCCATTTGATCGCATCCGGTGCTTCCATTACCAGTCTCTTTACCAGTTCCGGTTTTGCTGCAAAATGTCCGCCGCCGAAGCAGTCCAGATAATGCTGTACCGGAGAGTCATTTTCTTTATCTGCTGCCTGGATTCCGCCTTCAGCCATCATGGTGTTGGCATCACCGATACGCAGTTTGGTAACGATCATAACATTTGCGCCTGCGTTATGTGCTTCGATGGCACAGGAAGAACCTGCTCCACCGCCACCGATAACGAGTACATCCACATCATAATCTACTTTTTTGATATCTACTTTATCAGTCATCAGACGGCTTGTGGAATGAAGCATATCTGCCAGCTCCAGCGGAGCTTTCTGACCTTTGTTCGGCCCTACTTTGATCTCAGCAAACGCATCTGGGTTGTAATCTGGATGGAATTCTTTCAAAAGAGCGTCTTTTTCGTCTGCTGTCAGACGTCTCGGCTCTGTTGCCATACGCTGTGCTCTTGTAGCCTCTACCTTTTTGATGGATTCCATCATATTTTCTGGATATGGTGCATACATGTTTTACGCCCTCCTATTTCTCAATCTCTCTGTTGTTGTAAAGTTCTTCCATCTCTGTGATCGGTTTCTGCATGATCTGCTCAATCAGGTCATCATAAGCACCTTTGTGGATCTCTTCCACTCTTGCGGTCAGATGTTTTGCTTCCGGTGCGATATATTTTCCTGTGAGACGTCTTGCCAGAAGACCTACCATCGGATGAGAAATACCTGCCGGACATCTTACGGAACAACATCCGCATCCTACGCAGTCGAAGGACTCTTCTGCACATTTTTCAAATTCGCCTCTCTGTGCGTATGCAATGTACTGCATAACGTTCAGATCCTGTGTACAGGCTTTTGTACAGGCGTTACATCCGATACAGCTGTAGATCTCCGGATACAGTTCCATCATGATCTGTGCGTTCGGTTTGATCTCCTCGATATCGTAAGTTCTCTTATCGGTCGGGAAGAACGGGATGCTTGCTACATACATTCCTTCCTGTACCTGTGTCTGACAGGCAAGGCAGGTTTTCAGTTCGTTATCGCCTTTGATTCTGTAGATTGTTGCGCAGGCTCCGCAGAAACCGTGACGGCAGCCACATCCTCTTTTCAGGGTGTATCCGGCATACTCCATAGCGGTCATGATAGTCAGCTCTGCAGGCACACTGTATTTCTTACCGAAAAATATACATTTACCATTTTTTCCATTTGTCGGTACCAGTCCTTTCTTAATACTCGTTAGGTAATTCGTCAATTTCATCAAAGCGGAATACCGGACCGTCTTTACATACGTATTTGGATCCGATATTACAACGTCCGCATTTACCAACGCCACATTTCATACGAAGCTCCAGTGTGGTGTACACCTGTTCTTTGGTGAATCCCATCTCCTGAAGACCAGCCAGTACGAATTTGATCATGATCGGCGGTCCGCAGACTAAAGCTACTTTGTCGGTGTCAAATCCGATCTCTTTTAAGTAGGTCGGAACAAATCCTACATGACCGTCCCAGCCTTCCTGCTCGCGGTCGATGGTCAGGTATACGTTGACACCTTCTGCCTTCATCCACACTTCCTGGATCTCTTTTAACTGAACCAGATCGTCTGCGGAACGGGATCCGTAAAGAATATCTACGGTTCCGTAGTTCTCGCGGTTGTCCAGTACATAGTTAATAACGGAACGAAGCGGAGCCAGACCGATACCACCTGCGATAAACAGCAGGTTTTTGCCTTTTAATTCGGTCTCTACTGGGAAATGATTACCGTACGGTCCACGTACTGTGATCTCATCTCCCACCTGCAGGCTGTGCAGGTAATCGGTAAGGATACCACATTTTTTGATACTGAATTCCTGATACTCTTTATTTGTCGGTGAGGAAGTAATGGAAAACATACCTTCACTTACACCCGGTGCACATACCATGGCACACTGTCCCGGCATATGTTCAAATAATTTTCCTCCGTCCGGTGCATTGACACGGAATGTCTTTACATCCGGTGTCTCCTGACGGATATCTGTGATGATACCAACTTTAGGGATCAGGGTATCCAGCGTGTAATTTTTATGACAGGTACATTCGCTCATTATTTGTCACCTCCCTGTTTCTCAAATGCTTTGATAACTTTTACAATATTTAAGGATGCCGGACATTTTTCCACGCAGCGGCCACATCCCACACAGGAGTACATGCCGTTGTTGTTTGCCGGGTAATATACCAGTTTGTGCATGAATCTCTGACGGAATCTCTGCAGCTGGCTGGTACGGTTATTTCCATGCGCCATCATGGTGAAATCGGAGTACATACAGGAATCCCAGCAGCGGTATCTCTTTACACCATGTCCGGTGTCATAATCTTTGATATCGTAACACTGGCAGGTCGGGCATACGAAAGTACAGGTACCACATGCCAGACACGGTTTGTACAATTCTTCCCATACCGGAGAATTGAACTTTTCTGTCAGTGCATCTCCGTTCCATCCTTCCAGGGACAGATCGGAATATGGCAGTTTTTCTACGATCGCACGAATAGCAGTTTTTTCTGTCTCCAGTTTTTCTGCATCTGTGCCGTCAGCTTCTGTCAGGAGGCTTTCTACTGCTTTGGTCAGTGCCTCACCTTTGTCAGTCAGGGCTTTCCAGTACAGTTCGCCGTCTACCATCCAGGTAGCCACATCTGCTGCAGGTTCTGCACAGTCGATGCCGAATACTTTACAGAAGCAGGATTCTTCCGGCTCATGACATGCCATGGCAACGATGGTTCCGTGTTCTCTTCTTGCAGCGTAGAAGCTGTCGATCGGATCACTTAAAAATACGTTATCCAGAACTTTCACGCCCTGAATATCACAGGCTTTCATACCGAATACTACAAAGTTCTGTTCTTTGAGTGCCTGCGGTTCGATGCTCAGTTTCTTTCCCTCTCTCTGTACGGTGTACAGGTTCTCGCTCTGAGGGAAGAAGGCATCTTTCGGAGATTTTTACGGTTTTCAGTGTTTCCAGAGATACGTTTGCATCCTGGGTCCACGCTTTGAAGTTTACCTGACCGCTTACTTCAACAGGCAGATATAATTCCTGATTCTCGGCAATACTCTGGAATAATGCCGACAGATTTTCTTTTGCTATCTTATACATACATTATCCCCTTTCTGCTACGATGCTCGGTTCTGCATCGTCAAATGTGAAGTTTGTCAGCGGTCCTTTGGAATCGGTATCTTCTCCTGCCTGATCTCTCCGTACAGTTCATCGATATCTTTGATAAATTTGCGGTTGAACAGATGAAGCGGGATACCCTGCGGACATACTCTGCTGCACTCGCCACAGTCCGTACATCTTCCTGCCACATGGAATGCACGGATGATATGGAACATCTTCTCTTCGAAAGAATCTACATTTGCTTTCTGGGAACTGTCGAACTTGTTACTGTCAAATACACATTTTCTGCAGCTGCATGCAGGACATACGTTTCTGCAGGCGTTGCAACGGATACATTTGCTCAGTTCACTCTGGAAGAATGCAAATCTCTCTTCCGGTTTCATAGCTTCGATTTTCTTTACCTGTTCAAAACGATCTGCATCTTTGGTGTCTTTGGACTCCCCGATGATCTCGTCATAAATCTGATGTTCTTTGCCTTTACATACATGACATCTCTCCAGCATACCGTCTTTGTAAGCACATGTTTTCTCGCCGTAGATGGTCTGGATGGTCAGTGTCTCGGCATCATCTGTGATCTCTGCTCCCTGGATGGACTCGATACCTTTGATTCCCTGTTTCCGGATCTTTTCGATATCCAGTTTTCCTTTACATCCCACACCGACGATGTAGGCTTTTTCTCTGTTGACTCTGTGTTCTTTGATCAGCTGGTTGAAGCTGTATGTATCACACGGTTTCAGACAGACCATGGTTTTTCCTTCCAGTTTGGAAGCTTCGATCATATATTTGCTTAAGTTTGCACCGCAGAATCCGTTATATACAAAATCTTTCAGAGATTCTTCTGTCTCAAAATACGCAGGTTCCGGATTGTAAGGCAGGTCTCCGGCTTTCCAGCCAAGAACCCGGGCTACTGTTCCGTCTGCCAGCAGTTCTTTCGCACGGTTGATTAATTCCTGCATCTTATATCCTCCAATCTAACGTTCTTACCAAGGGAATGGATCTTTTCCACGAACTCGTTCATGGTTGTGGAGAATTTTACACCCTCTGCTGCTGATACCCATTCTACACGGGTACGTCCGTTTTCCACACCGATATAGTCGAGCATGGAGAACAGCAGTGTCATACGTCTTCTTGCGTAATAGTTACCGGTGCTGTAATGGCAGTCTCCTGGATGACATCCACACATGATCACGCCGTCCGCACCTTTTTCGAAGGCACGAAGGATGAACATCGGGTTGACACGGCAGGAACATGGAACACGGATGATCTTTACATCTGCCGGGTAACCAAGACGGCTGCTTCCAGCCAGGTCGGCTCCTGCATAACTGCACCAGTTACAGCAGAACGCTACAATTTTCGGTCTGAATTCTTCTTTTGCTTCTATCGACATATTGCATCTACCTCCGCTATAATCTGTCTGTTAGAGAATCCCTGCAGATCCATCGCTCCGGATGGGCAGGCTACGGTACATGCACCACAACCCTGGCACAGTGCGCTGTTGACCTGAGCCACACGGCGGGTTTCACGGATACCGTGGTCATTAATTTCTTTCTCTTCGTATGTGATTGCTCCGTAAGGGCACACATTTGCACAGGTGGAACATCCGTTACACAGAAGTTCATCCGGTTTTGCGGTACATGGGTTGGTCATCAGTTTGTCTTTTGCCAGCAGTCCGATGGCTTTGACAGCTGCTGCACCTGCCTGTGCTACAGTTTCCGGGATATCTTTCGGTCCCTGGCATACACCGGAAAGGAAGATACCTGCTGTAGGAGATTCTACAGGACGGAGTTTTGCATGTGCTTCTGTCAGGAAGTTGTTGGTATCGATACTTGCTGTCAGCATGGTTGCGATCTTACGAACACCCGGGTTCGGCTCGATGGCAGCTGCCAGAACAACCATATCTGCTTCTTTCAGGATCTGTTTGTTATCTAACAGATCGGATCCCTGTACCAGCAGTTTTCCGTTTGGCTGCGGAATCACTTTTCCTACCTGACCTTTGATATAATTTACTCCATACTGTTCTACGGCTCTGCGGTAGAACTCATCGAAGTTCTTACCAGGAGTACGCACATCAATATAGAAGACAGTTACATTGACATCCGGATATTTATCACGGATCAGCATCGCATGTTTTGCGGTGTACATACAGCAGATCTTGGAGCAGTAGCTCTTTCCTCTGTCATCGGAACAACGGCTTCCCACACACTGGATAAATACCATTTCCTTCGGAGGTTTTCCGTCGGAGAGACGTTCCAGATGGCCGCTTGTCGGACCTGCTGCGTTCATGATACGTTCCAGTTCCAGAGATGTGATCACATCTTTGCTCTGGCTGTATGCATACTCATCGTAGTTGTCCAGTTTGATGATATCAAATCCGGTTGCAACGACAATTGCGCCGTATTTTTCTGTTACAATCTCGTCTTCTGATCGTAGTCGATCGCACCTGCCTGACATACTTTGGAACATACACCACATTTTCCGGTTTTGAACTTGATACAGTGTTCACGGTCGATCACCGGTACGTTCGGGATTGCCTGAGCAAATGGTGTGTAGATCGCGCTTCTGTTGTTCAGACCGCGGTTAAATTCGCTCGGTGCTTTCTTGGATGGACATTTTTCCTGACATACACCACATCCGGTACATTTGTCCATGTTGACGCTTCTTGCTTTTTTCCGGATATCTACGGTAAAGTCACCGACGAAACCGGATACTTTTTCACTTCACTGTATGTATAGATATTGATCTTTTCGTGAGCTGCGGCTTCCACCATCTTCGGTGTCAGGATACATGCAGAACAGTCCAGAGTCGGGAAGGTTTTGTCCAGCTGGGACATTCTTCCACCGATACTCGGCTCTTTCTCAACAATATCTACTTCGTAACCTGCATCTGCGATGTCCAGGGCTGTCTGGATACCTGCAATACCACCACCGATGACCAGGGCACGTTTTGTTACACGGCTCTCGCCCGGCTGTAAAGGTGCGTTCAGGTTTACCTTTGCAACTGCCGCTCTCATCAGGATAACGGCTTTCTTTGTTGCCTCTTCCATATCTTTATGGATCCAGGAACAATGTTCACGGATGTTGGCGATTTCTACCATGTATGGGTTCAGTCCGGCTCTTTCCGCTGCTTTTCGGAAGGTAGCCTCATGCATACGTGGGGAACAGGAACAAACGACCATTCCTGTCAGCTGTTTTTCTTTGATTGCTTTTGCGATCAGTGCCTGTCCTGCTTCGGAACACATATACTGATAATCCTCTGCATGAACAACACCCGGCTCCATAAGAGCCATCTCTGCTACTTTTTTCACATCTACCGTTGCTGCGATATTACTTCCGCAATGACAGACAAATACTCCTATTCTCTGCACCAGGGTTACCTCCTATATCTTCTGAATGCACTGACTAACAACTGCTGCGGCAGTTCCGGATCCAGCAGTTCCGGAATCTCATCCGGTGTCAGATAGTTCTGACCTTTCTGGCGGACTACCAGCTGTCTTGCTGCGTCGATCAGTTTACCCGGTTTTACATCTCTCGGACAACGCTCTACACAGGCAAAGCAGGAGAGGCATTTCCACAGAGATTTGGAATTTACCAGTTCTTCGATGTTCTCGTTTGCCACATAGGATACAAACTGATGTGGTTTGATGTCCATCTCGTTGAAAGACGGGCAGGAAGCGGAACATTTACCACATTTCATACATTTGAGGGGATTGACACCGCTGATCTCTTTGATCAGTTCTGCCTGTTTCTTTTCATTTGTCATGCCTGTGCCACCTCCTTATCCGATGTCAGTGTCTGCAAAGCCTCTTCTTTTACGCCAAGAGCTTCTGCCAGAAGTTCTGTGAAATAATGAACCGGAAGTTTTCCGTTTCCACTCTTGTTCAGGTTATACAGACACAATGGACAGGCGGTGATCAGCATCTCAGCACCAAATCCTGCTGCGCTGTCCATGATATTGTTGCACATGTTTCTGGACATGTCTTTTTCTTTCAGAGAGATATATCCGCCGCAGCACTCATTCCGGTATGGATATACAACCGGTGTAGCACCGATGGCACGGATAAAGTCTTCGATGATGGTCGGATTCTCCGGATTATCAAACGCCATGATCTTGCCCGGGCGAAGAAGCAGGCAGCCATAGTAAGCACCGATCTTCTTTCCTTTTAACGGACTGACCACTTTTTTCTTTAATTCATCAAATCCTACGCGGTCACGGAGCACTTCCAGAAAATGGAGCACTTCTGTCTCGCCCGCATACGGTTCTTCCAGTTTCATGTAGTTGTTTGCTCTGGTACGAATGTCTTCTACGTTCTTCATATCATCGTTGACACGTTTGATCACATGATGACAGGCAGAACAGAGAGTTACCAGATCCTGACCTTTTTCTTTGGCCTGGTTCAGAGCACGGACGGAAGAAAGTTTGGTGGCAATTTCATCAGAGCCAAGTGGATAGACACCACCGCAGCACTGCCAGTTGTCTATTTCTTCCAGTTCAAATCCCAGTGCCCTTGCAGATACTCTGGCATATGCATCCAGATCTCTTGCTTTTGTTCTCAGGGTACAACCCGGAAAATAACTGTACTTCATAGTTCCTGTATCCTTTCTTTATGTAAATTTCCTGCCTGTCGGCTATTGTTGCAGCCGACCGACATTCGTTACTGGCTGTTTAGTCCAGATTGATCTGTGCGATAACCTCTTTCAGCGCATCGGCACTCTTATGTAACTGCTCGATCTCTTTTTTGTTCATACGCATCGGCACTTTACCCTGGATACCGTTCGGTCCGACCAGTGTCAGTGTGCTCAGGCATACATCATCGATTCCGTACTCGCCGTGCATCATGGAAGATACCGTTGTAATGGAATCAGAGGAAGATGTCAGGATAGAGCAGAGTTTGCATACGGAAGCAGATACTGCATAGAAAGTAGCACCTTTTCTCTTGATGATCTGTCCGCCGGATTTCTGTACGTATTCGAGCATCGCATCTTTGTCCACTTCTTTTACTTCTTTTCCCATGCTCTTTGCAATATCGTAATATTCATCCAGACTTACACCGGATACATATGCGCCGGTCCACGGGATGAAGGATGTGTCACCATGCTCACCAAATACATATGCATGAATGTTGTTCTGTGCTACATTAAGATGCTCGGAGAGTCCGCAGCGAAGACGGGCAGAATCCAGAATGGTTCCGGATCCGATGATCTGGTTTTCCGGCAGTCCGGAAATCTTGGTAAATACATAGGTCATGATATCTACCGGGTTACTTACGATGATATATAATGCATGCGGAGCTACTTTTACGATCTCCGGTGTGATAGATTTCAGAATGTTTACGTTGGTCTGTGTCAGTTCGATTCTTGTCTGACCTGGTTTACGGGCGATACCAGAGGTGATGATAACGATGTCGGAATCTTTTGCATCCTCGTATTCACCGGCAACGATGGAGATCGGGTCTCTGAAGCAGGTTCCCTGTGCGATATCCATGACTTCGCCTTCTACTTTTTCTTTGTTAATGTCGATCAGGACGATCTCTGATGCAACATTCTGATTAGATAAGGTATACGCAATTGTAGAACCAACACTTCCGGCTCCGATAACTGTAATTTTGCTGCTCATAGTGTCTCCTTCTTCCTTTCCATTTGTCTATTTTTTAACAATTGTGGCAAAAAAATATGAAATCTTCGCTTTCTATCAATTAGCTTTTTTGGATTTTCTCATAAAAATATAAGAGTTCACACTTCTCCCTCCGCTAAGATAAGTATCAGCTCGATTCCATTTGGGTATATTATAACGCATTGATAAGATTTTAACAAGTGTTTTTGCAAATTTTTATCAATTTTGTTTATGGGTTTTGAAAGGTGTTTCTATAGGAAGTGGGAAAAAGGTGAGAGGGTGGCTGGTATGGGGATGTAATACCATATGATTGGGGATGACTGGTATGGAGACGCAGGAGGAGGGAAGGCGGTCCGGGGGCGGGGGCGTGGACGTGGGCAGGGCAACTTTAAGCTAGCCGCTAACTTCGACTATATTTGCGAGGGTCAGCTGACCCTCGCGAAAGTCTGCGTAAGCGTCGGATCTTAAAGCTTGCCCCAACCGCCCACAAAGTGTCCACGCCTCCGGACCGCCTTCCCTCCTCCTACTGAGTTTCAATGTCAATCAGCAATATGTATTTATTCTTGCCAACCGAATGAATACAAAATGTGCCTCAAAATGGGATCTGCAGATTATTGGCACAAGTTTTCAAGCATTTTCCGGAACACTTTTCCTGTCTCTGATGATTTGTTCTTTCAAAACCTGCACATCTAGAACACATATTCATCTACCGGCAGGTTCATCAGTTTCCATTCGGCTCCTTCTTTACAGTAGCTTGCGACGAAATAGATTTCATTATCCTCTTCTTCTATTTCGTTCCAGTAGTTGATGTAGTTTTCTTTTCTCTGTGCTGTTCCTCGCAGGTCTATCTCGGTTCCTGTAGGGGATGAGTCCAGGGCTGTGTTGATGTTACTGATGGCTAGTCCTGTGATCTTGGCGGAGCCGTTGCCTTTTACCTTGTTAGTCAGGTTTTCATAGTAATTTTTAATGTAACCATCTTCCAGAGCACCGGAAGAAAATACGTCCTTTACTTCTTCGAATGATTTTCCCTGTAAGGCACTTTCTATAAGAAATTTGATGTCATTTCCCGCCTGTTCGCCTAATGCTTTCAAGGTTTCGTCTGTTGGAACCAGACCGATGTTTCCTTCTTCTGTTCCATACGGTGTTATACTTGTATTTTTGCAATAAGGTTTCATTCCATCTTCTGTTACCTGCAGCTGATAGTCACCGGTGAACAGGTAGGGGATCGTGATTATTTTCCAGCCGTCATCAATAACAGCTGCGCTGTCATCTATGGTTTCTCCATTTAGCTGCAGTGTAGCTCCTTCCGGTATGCTATATGTGACATTTCCTGCCCAGCTTTCTACATCTGCCACTTTCCACTCATCCCAGAACAGCCATTTTTTATTTTCTGTTTCTGTCAGTGTGATGTATTCTACCGATTTGCTGGCAGCACCTTTTTCTATATATTCCACACGATATACTTTCAGATCATCATCTTCTAATTCGTCTTCCAGATCATCCAGATAATCATCATAGTCGTCACCGTCTGCATCTAACATAGAAGCGAGATTTCCCAGCTGATTTACTGCCTCCGAAGTGAGCTGTCTGACATCTTTGATCGTTACCGACTGGTACTCCAGCGGCTCTGTCTGATCTGCTTTGGATTGTACATACATTTTCTTGTCAGCAGATCACTGTTTGGGAAATTACAATAATCATATGCCTGAGACCAGTCATGATCTGCTTTGGCTTCCCAGTAATCCATCGCAACTTTTTCCGGTGAAAAAGCGGTCTGATGTGATCTTATAGGCACCTGCAAATAATGCCACTGCTGCTATAGCTTCAATCGCCACAAAAATCGCAAGCTTCGAAACCGGTTTTTTCTGTTTGGGTGGCTGATGATGTCTCTGATCCGGTGTTCCCTGATAGCGACCTCCTCCCTGAGGTTGTGAACTGTTCGGAGCGCTGCCGGTAAAATACGGCTGCCCCCGACCGGCTAAGTTGACCGGATTGGCATTTCCATAGTTTTGACCGTAATCGTTTTGTCCTCCTGGATTTCCATTTCTGCGAATATCTGTACGGATTTTCGTTTTGGTTTCCCATATTTTGATTCCTGGTATCCTGATTTTTGTTATTCGGATTTTCATTATTCTGACTTCCGCTTTGCCGATTTTTCGGAATATCGGCATCTGTCACAGTTCTTCCTTCCGGCTGCATCGGTATAGTTTCCTGATGCGGGAGCTGATTTAGGACGGTATCCTTTTTTAATTGAGTTCCACATTCCATACAAAACAGGGAATCATCCTCATTTTTTGTTCCACAGTTTGGACAATACATTTTTCACGCCTCCTTCCCTAATCCCAGTCTTTCGAATCTTCATATGCCTGAAGAGCTTCCACGTTCTTCTTTTCTACCGAAGAGAATTCAGATGCCACGATACTCATATCGGTTTCTTTCGGCATATTCCGGTACCAGTCATATTGATTGAAATAATCGGTATTTTCCTGTTTGGAGAACTGGTAGCCGTGACGCGCATAAATCTCATTAACCGCCCGCCGGCAAAGGCTTCTGGTCTTGAGTGTTGCTTTCATTTGCGTTTTCGTGATAATTGTCGTATCACTGTCCGGGAAGACGAAACCTGCATACGGATCGTCGCTTGTATCGATGGTATCGTCATCGTCCTCTGTCAAATCCTCTGTATCGGATGTGTCATTCGTATCCGGAGCATCTCCGATAATCGCTGTACCCCCGTAAGCTACCGTCGCGGTTGATGGATAATTCTCCGTCCTGTCCACGTCATAATATTCCTGATCGTTTTCCTGAAAGTCTGCGGAAAGTTCTGCTTTTACTGTTTCTCCTTTTGCCGGAGAGATCAAAACACCGGCCAGCAGCAATGCAAATGCCGCCACATCCACAACACCAAGAAGTACCGCTGCAACGATCAGACCTGTTGACTGTTTTTTCTTCTTTTTCATCCTATCTTTACTCCTATTGTATCATCGGCAGCGGATAACACACCTTTCGGGTGAATCCGCTGCCGATCAAGTTTCTGGCTGATTTTTCATATCTTATTCTTTTTCTGCAGAAGTCTGTTGTCATTGTACATGTAATTTTCAGAAATCTGTATCTTCTGGTTATCTCAAACTTCTAAAATCCTATCGTTAAAGATGAATTTTCAACATACTCCTGATTCATTCTACTACTTTTACAGCATATTAAAAATATCTCCCAGACTGTTGATCAGTCCACCGGCCATACTGTTCAATGTGCTTCTCACCAGCAGGTACACAACCAGTCCCGTAATGATTGTGAAACATAATTTCGCAATAAAGTATGCATACGGTTTTTTTGTCTTCGTCAATATCTGCCACTGCACGATACTGTGCAAACTGAATATAGGTTACCAGAGGTGCCAGAATTCCGAAAAACTACCAGCGCGATTTCCGGTGCGATTCCGATCAGAATTCCTTCTATAATGATAATAAATATAGCGAACATATCCGTAGCACCAACAACATCAATATATGCCTGAAAGCTTGCTTTTGCACCGAACAGAGCTGTAATTACTTTCAGAAGCAATGCATCGATCACATCAATACCGGCAGTTGCCAGAATCACACACAGAATACTCTTAAGATAC
>ENA-OQKR01000342-OQKR01000342.1-human-gut-metagenome-genome-assembly--contig:-NODE-342-length-20115-cov-4.328497_pt1 | contig 20115 bp, 17 predicted proteins | sample MGYA00242803_ERZ504806 | MGnify/ENA primary metagenome ERZ504806 (study PRJEB26092, sample SAMD00036399) | human gut metagenome | host: Homo sapiens | study: EMG produced TPA metagenomics assembly of...
CGTCGTAAGTTTCTTTAAAATAAGCTACAATCTTCTTCATTTCAAAAATATTAGCACGGGAGGAGAGGCTCGAACTCCCGACACCCGGTTTTGGAGACCGGTGCTCTACCAACTGAGCTACTCCCGTTTGTACATAATCAGTTCCCGATGTATACCGGGAACTGATTAAGATTATATTGGTTATTAGTCAAGAATTTCGGTAATCTGACCAGAACCTACTGTACGACCACCTTCACGGATAGCAAAACGCAAACCTACGTTCAATGCTACCGGGTAGATCAGTTCTACAGTAATTTCTACGTTATCACCAGGCATTACCATTTCAGTTCCTTCCGGAAGAGTGATTTCACCTGTACAGTCCATAGTACGCAGATAGAACTGAGGACGGTATTTGTTGTGGAACGGAGTGTGACGGCCACCTTCTTCTTTCTTCAAAACGTAGATAGAAGCTTTGAACTTAGAGTGAGGTTTAATCTGACCGGGCTTACAAAGAACCATACCACGTTTGATTTCGTTCTTGTCGATACCACGGAGCAACAGACCTACGTTGTCACCAGCTTCACCTTGATCCAGCAACTTGCGGAACATTTCAACACCAGTTACAACTGACTTCTTGTCTTCACCCAAACCAAGGATTTCAACTTCGTCACCTACATGGATAACACCAGCTTCGATACGACCAGTAGCTACAGTACCACGACCTGTGATTGAGAATACGTCTTCAACCGGCATCAAGAACGGTTTGTCAATATCACGCGGAGGCAGAGGAATCCAAGTGTCGCAAGCATCCATCAGCTCCATAACCTTCTCTTCCCACTTTTCAACGCCATTCAACGCACCAAGAGCAGAACCCTGGATGAACGGAGTGTTGTCGCCGTCGAATTCGTAAGCTGAAAGCAGTTCACGCATTTCCATTTCAACGAGTTCCAACATTTCAGCGTCGTCTACCATGTCACACTTGTTCATGAATACAACCAGTCTCGGTACGTTTACCTGACGAGCCAGCAAGATGTGCTCACGAGTCTGAGGCATCGGACCATCAGTAGCAGCAACTACGATGATAGCACCGTCCATCTGAGCAGCACCAGTTACCATGTTCTTTACGTAGTCGGCGTGACCCGGACAGTCTACGTGAGCGTAGTGACGGTTAGCTGTTTCATACTCTACGTGAGAAGTGTTGATAGTGATACCTCTTTCCTTTTCTTCAGGAGCGTTATCGATAGAATCGAAAGAACGCAATTCAGAAAGACCTTTCTTTGCCAGCACTGTAGTGATAGCAGCAGTCAACGTGGTTTTACCGTGGTCTACGTGACCAATTGTACCAATGTTTACGTGCGGTTTGGTACGTTCGAATTTCTCTTTAGCCATAGCTTTACTTGTTATTTATTTGATTAATAATCAGCTTTTACATCTTTGTGAGCTGTTACCGGGACTTGAACCCGGGACCTCTTCCTTACCAAGGAAGTGCTCTACCGCTGAGCTATAACAGCAAGGAGAATAAGAGTTGTGGGCAAAGATGGATTCGAACCACCGAAGGCGTAAGCCAGCAGATTTACAGTCTGCCCCATTTGGCCACTCTGGTATTTGCCCCCTACATTATAAAAAGAACTCTCTTCCTTACTAAATCATCGCAGAGTTAACTTTACCCGGATGATTTTCGTTTTCATACCATCTCCACCTCGTGAAGAAAGACTCATTCCGTTCATCCTTGAGCGAGCCTCTTGTCGGATTCGAACCAACGACCCCGAGATTACAAATCACGTGCTCTGGCCAACTGAGCTAAAGAGGCAAGCTAAAAAATGCAACCGTAACGTTCATAGTGTGAGCGAAACGGCTGCAAATTTAGGCATTTATTTTTTACCCGCAAAATTTTAGCGGAAAATTATTTGCTCCGTTGCTTTTCCTTGTACTTAACCAGCTGTTTTTCCAAAGCTTCCAGACATAAATCCACTGCTTCTTCAAACGTATCACAAACCTTGTTTGCATAAAACTCGCCATTGGGAACCAATACTTTCACTCCGGCTTCTTTATTTTCGGCTGTTTCTGGTTTTACTACCTTTAATGACACCTCTACTTTCTTTATATCGTCGTAAAATTTCTCCAACTTAGCAACTTTCTTTTGAACGAAAGACTGCAATTGCTCTGACGCATCAAAGTGAATCGATTGAATTCTTACTTCCATACTTACCTCCTTTTTACTTTAGGCTCGGGGATGAGCCTGATTATACACTTTTTTAAGCTCTTCAAAAGTAGTATGCGTATAAACTTCCGTTGTCGCCAGACTCTCGTGTCCGAGGAGTTCTTTTATCGAGCCTAAATCAGCACCATTGTTCAGCATAGCCGTTGCAAAGGTGTGCCTCAGCACGTGGGGACTTCTTTTTTTTACAGTCACTACCTTCGAAAGGTTTCGTTTCACAAGGCATGCTACGATACTGCGGTAAAGCCTCTTTCCATTCTTCCGGACAAAAAAAGCATCCGAGCGAACCGGAACAGCTTCATTCCTCACATTGACATATTCCCGCATCGAGCGCCCCAGCTCCTCATCGAAAGGTATAAGACGTTGTTTATTCCGTTTTCCCGTCACTTTAACGAGAGAAGCCGAAAAATCGACATCCTTATCATCCAACCCTATCAATTCTGAAAGTCGCATGCCAGTAGCATAAAACATTTCAATAATCATATGGTCGCGACACCCTTCAAAACCTTCACCAAAGTCCATATCATCCAGCAACCTATTCATCTCACCTTCTCTCAGAAATACCGGAAGCGTTTTTTTCTTCTTGGGCCCCGTCACTTTCCGCAACGGGTCTACCGCAACCTCGCCTCTCCTCAAAAGGAATTTATAGTATGCCCGAACAGAACTCAGCTTTCGGTTTATCGTATTAGAAGCAAGTCCTTTGTCCATCAAGGAAGCAATCCATTCACGAACAAGTTCCGCATCTACATCCGATGGAGTCAAGTCTCCCAACATTTCTTCTCCAAACCTCTGCAGTTCAAGAATATCTGCCCGATAGTACTCAACCGTACCTTTGGAATAGTTCCGCTCGTGCAGAAGATAGTCAAGAAAAGAATCTGTCAACAACATATCGCTACATATCTAAAATCATGCAACGAATGTATGAAAAAGAATTCAATAATTCAAAGGAATTTACGAATTATTAATCTTCTACTTGCTGAAGTTGTTGAACGTAAACAGCACGTTCTTTCTTAAGTCTTTTAGTCACAGACGGTTTATCGAACTGTTGTCTGCGTCTCAATTCCTTAACTGTGCCAGTTTTTTCAAACTTTCTTTTGAATTTCTTCAGCGCTTTTTCAATGTTTTCGCCTTCTTTTACAGGTACTACAATCATTTTCTTTTAATTAAATGTTAATGGTTTAAAAATCTCACGATCAAATTGAGCGGCAAAATTACACATACTTTCTTTATTCACAAAACTTTCTGCAAAAAAATTACCAATGATTCCTAATTATCAAACGAATGGGCAAAGGGAAAGATGTTTTTATTGAGCCAATCCGCTAAAATCCGTGAAGCATGGCAAATTTTTAAAAGAGAATGTGTAACTTTGAAAGCAGAGAATGGAGAGATTATAAACTCATTTACACGCCTACTTAATTACATTTATAAAAATATGGCTCAGACAATCAATCAACGTATAGATGCTTTACGGGCATTGTTAAAAAGAGAAGGCATAGACGCTTTCATTATCCCCAGTACCGACCCGCACCTAAGCGAGTACGTAGCACCGTACTGGAAATCAAGAGAATGGATATCAGGTTTTACCGGTTCGGCAGGCACGGTGGTGATTACCACCGACAAGGCGGGGCTGTGGACAGATTCCCGCTATTTTCTCCAAGCCGAGCAGCAGCTGGAAGGCAGCGGCATCGACTTATACAAGGAAATGTTGCCCGAAACGCCCAGCATCCTCGATTTCCTGCGGGAGAACCTTACAGCGAATTCAGTTGTAGGTATAGACGGAAAGGTATTTTCCACCACACAAGCCATAGCCCTGCAAGAGGATTTGGCAAAAAACGACATCACCATAAAGAGCATTGCCGACCCGATGAATGAGATATGGACAGACCGCCCTCCCATGCCCGAAGCACCCGCCTTTATCCACGAGATGAAATACGCCGGGAAAAGCTGTCCGGACAAACTGGCTGCTATCCACCAGGAGATGAAAAAGAGTGAAGCGGACGTATTATTGGTGTCGGCATTGGACGAGATAGCATGGACACTCAATATACGCGGCAACGATGTGCATTGCAACCCCGTAGTAGTAAGCTACCTGATAATCAACGAACAAGAAACACACTTTTTCATCCAGCCCGAGAAAGTAACGGAAGAGCTTTCAGCCTATCTGGAAGAAGCCGGCGTCACCATCCATGCTTATAGGGACACCGAATCCTTTGTGACAAGAATACCGGACGGCAGCATCATGCTCGACATGGGAAAGACGAATTATGCCGTTTATTCTGCCCTCCCCCCTTCCTGCCGGGTACTTGACGAGCGCTCACCGATAGCCTTGCTGAAAGCGGTCCGCAATGACCGGGAAATAGCCGGCATCCACGCAGCCATGCAACGCGACGGAGTGGCACTGGTGAAGTTCCTGAAATGGCTGGAGGAGGCCGTTTCCGCAGGCAACGAGACAGAAATCAGCGTAGACAAGAAACTGCACGAATTCCGTGCCGCACAGCCACTCTACATGGGGGAAAGCTTCGACACCATTGCCGGATACAAGGAACATGGAGCCATCGTACACTACGAAGCCACTCCGGCAACGGACGTGCCACTGAAACCCGAGGGATTCCTGCTGCTGGACTCGGGTGCACAATACCTGGACGGCACTACCGACATCACCCGCACCATCGCACTGGGGAAACTGACCGAAGAAGAGAAGACGGACTACACCCTGATACTGAAAGGACATATCGACCTCGCCATGGCTGTCTTCCCGGAAGGTACGCGAGGAGCGCAACTGGATGTACTGGCCCGCATGCCGATATGGCAACACCACATGAACTTCCTGCATGGTACCGGGCACGGCGTAGGCCATTTCCTCAATGTGCACGAAGGTCCGCAAAGCATCCGCATGAATGAGAATCCGGTAACCCTACGGCCAGGAATGGTCACTTCCAACGAACCGGGCGTTTACAAAGCCGGAAGTCATGGAATACGTACGGAAAATCTGGTGCTGACCGTGAAGGACGGTGAAGGCATGTTCGGAAATTACCTGAAGTTCGAAACCATTACCCTCTGCCCCATCTGCAAGAAAGGTATCATCAAAGAGATGCTGACGGCAGAGGAAACGGCATGGCTGGACAACTATCACCAGCATGTATACGAGACACTTTCGCCAAGCCTGAACGAAGGAGAACGGGAATGGCTGAAGGAAGCATGCAGTAACCTAACCACTAATCACTAAAAAAATGGCATTAATAAAATCAGTAAGAGGATTCACTCCCGAAATCGGGGAGAATTGTTTTTTGGCGGACAATACGGTTGTCATTGGCGACGTCAAGATGGGACGGGATTGCAGCATCTGGTTCAGCACCGTGCTGCGGGGTGACGTAAACTCAATCCGCATAGGGAACGGAGTAAACATCCAGGATGGAAGCGTGCTCCACACCTTGTACGAGAAATCGACCATAGAGATAGGAGACCACGTATCCGTGGGGCACAACGTGACCATCCACGGAGCCACTATCAAGGACTATGCTTTGGTAGGGATGGGTTCCACCATCCTTGACCACGCAGTAGTGGGCGAAGGGGCTATTGTCGCCGCTGGTTCCCTGGTATTGAGCAATACGGTCATCGAGCCGGGAAGCATCTGGGGAGGAGTCCCCGCCAAGTTCATCAAGAAAGTAGATCCGGAGCAGGCCAAGGAGCTGAACCAGAAGATTGCACACAACTATCTGATGTATTCCGACTGGTACAAATAAAGGGAGACAAGGCGCCCCAAAAAGGCAGGGCGATAAAGGGATGCCATTCCATCACCTTTACCGCCCTATCGCTTTTATCACTCTTTACTTTTCTAAAAGTTTATCATACTCATTATCTTATCCGTTGCACCGGCGTTGCCGGTCACATAATTGCTTGCATTCATGCCTGATTCGCGCAAAAAGACTTCATCTGTCAGCATACGGTCGAGCAAAGTTTTCAGTTCCTCATAATCCTTCACCGAGAAAGCGCCTTTTGCCTCCAGCAACTGGATGGCCTCCTGGAATTTCTGATACTTCGGTCCGAAAATCACCGGAATGCCATAAACTGCAGCCTCAAGGGTATTGTGGATTCCCACCCCGAAACCACCTCCGATATAGGCAATCTCGCCATAGCGGTAGATGGAAGAGAGCAACCCGAAGCAGTCGATAATCAGGCAGTCGGCCTTACGGACATTCTTCTCGTCGGCACGGGTATAGCGCACGTAGGGGCGTTTCAGTTTACGGATAATCTCTACCAGATGGTTTTCGTCGATAACGTGCGGAGCGATAACCAACTTCACCTCTGGATGCTGGTTAAAGTATTCAATAAACAAATCCTCGTCCGGCTGCCAGGAGCTTCCTGCCACGAAAGTCATCGTGTTGTTCTTGAAAAGCTCCACCAAAGGCAGATGTTTGGCCTCCTCACGAATCTGCAGCACACGGTCAAAACGGGTATCCCCCACCACCGTGACACGGCTGATACCTATCTTCGCCAGATAGCGTTTGGAGCGTTCATTCTGCACAAACAAATGGTCGAAGTCGCGCAGCACATGTCTGTACGTACCGCCATACCACTTGAAGAATACTTGTCCGCGGCGGAAAATGGAAGAAATGCTGTACACCGGAATACGGCGCTTGTGCAGTTCGTCCAGATAGTTCTTCCAGAACTCGTACTTGATGAAGAATGCCATGCAGGGATTCACGATATCCAGGAACTTCTTCACATTGCGGGACTTGTCGAAAGGCAAGTAACAGACAACGTCTGCCCCCCTATAATTCTTGCGGACCTCATAGCCCGACGGCGAGAAGAAAGTCAGCAGAATACCGTAATCCGGATATTTGGCACGAATTTTCTCAATCAACGGCCGTCCCTGCTCGAACTCCCCCAAAGAAGCGGCATGGAACCATATATAGCGCACGTCCTTCTCCAACTGCTGCCGGAGAAGTTCATAGACCACCCAGTGTCCCTTCATCATTTTTCGGGGCTTACGGCTAAATGGAGCAGCCAGATGCACCAGAATATCGTAGATGGCTATTGCCAAGTCATATAGCATACTATATGGATTAAGGATGAAGAAGATTTATTCACTTTAAAGCATCAACAGCACGCTGTATACGGGCCAACGTCTCTTCCTTGCCAATCAGCTCGGTAATGTCGAACATGTGCGGGCCTTTACACTCGCCCACCACTGACAAGCGGAAGGCATTCATCACATTTCCCATGTGATAGCCACGCTCAGTAATCCAACCAATCACAATATCTTCGGAAGGCTTGGAGGAGAAATCCCCGATGCCGCGCAACACATCCATCAATTCGGTCATGATGCGGGGAGTATCTTCCGACCAACGCTTCTTCACATCCTTTGCCGCATATTCCGTGGGGGCTACGAAGAAAAAACGGGTCTGGTCCCACAGTTCCTTTACGAAGTTGACGCGTCCCTTCACCAGTGAAACCACTTTCGTAAGGAACTCGTCGCTATAGTTGGAGGCGTCTATGCCGTTGGACTCCAGCACCGGTCTGAAAAGACAAGCTATCTCCGCATCCGGTTTCATCATGATGTACTCATGGTTGAACCAGATACCTTTCTTATAGTCGAATTTGGCACCCGACTTGCTGCAATGGCTCAAATCAAACAATTTCACCAATTCATCCATAGACATCAGTTCCTGGTCATTGCCCGGATTCCAGCCCAGCAGAGCCAGGAAATTAATGACCGCTTCGGGCAGATAGCCTGATTCGCGGTAGCCTGAAGAGACATCTCCCGACTTGGGGTCATGCCACTCCAACGGGAAAACCGGGAAGCCCAGACGGTCGCCGTCACGCTTACTCAATTTGCCGTTACCCTCGGGCTTCAGCAACAAGGGCAAATGCGCAAAGGCAGGCATGGTATCCTCCCACCCAAAGGCACGGTAGAGCAATACATGCAACGGTGCGGAAGGCAACCATTCCTCACCGCGTATCACATGGGACACTTCCATCAAATGGTCGTCCACAATATTGGCCAGATGGTAAGTAGGAAGTTCATCTGCCGATTTATAAAGAACCTTGTCATCAAGAATGGAAGAGTTTATCACTACTTCCCCACGAATCAGGTCGTTCACATGCACATCTTCGTCCGGCTCTATCTTGAAACGCACCACGTACTGCTTACCGGCAGCAATCAGCGCGTCTACCTCTTCTTTAGGAAGGGTCAGTGAATTGCGCATCTGCATGCGGGTAGAAGCATCGTACTGGAAATTCGCAATCTCCGCACGCTTTGCTTCCAGCTCCTCAGGAGTATCGAAAGCGATGTAGGCTTTTCCGGCCTCCAGCAGAATCTGAACATACTTCTTGTATATTTCCCGACGTTCCGACTGACGGTACGGGCCATGGTCTCCACCGAAACTCACGCCCTCGTCAAACGGGATGCCCAACCACTTGAAAGACTCCAGGATATATTCTTCCGCACCCGGTACAAACCGGTTGGAATCAGTATCTTCAATACGAAATATCAAATCTCCTCCATGCTGACGCGCAAAGAGATAATTGTATAAAGCTGTACGCACACCGCCGATGTGCAACGCCCCCGTAGGACTCGGGGCAAAACGGACTCTGACCTTTCTTTCTGTCATAATCTACCTTACTTATGAATATTTTAGACGGCAAAATTAAACCTTTTTTTCCACACTAATGTTTTTTTTTGTACTTTTCGCAAAAATTTCAGCCGATATGAGTTATTTCAATACAAAAAAAGAGTTCTCGCTCAGAGATTTGCTATACAGAGCACTGATATTCATCGGCACTGTGGGGATTATTGTCTATTTTCTGCCACGTGACGGTAAATTCAACTACCAGTTCGACATTGACAAGCCCTGGAAGTACGGACAGCTCATGGCCACCTTCGACTTCCCCATCTATAAGGCCGATGAAGTGGTGAAACGCGAGCAAGACAGTATCCTCGCCGCCTTCCAGCCGTATTTCCAGCTGGACAAAAGCATTGAGAAAAGTGTGCTCGCCAAGTTGAAGGCAGACTATCAGACCCACCTGCGCGGCCTGCTTCCCTCCACCGACTACGTCCGCTTTCTGGAAAGGAAACTCTCTGAAGTATATCGCGCCGGCATCGTTTCTACCGAAGAGCTGAACCAACTGCATAAGGACAGCACAACCGCCATCATGGTCATTAACGACAAACTGGCCAACCAGCAGGACATCAACAAGGTATATTCGGTGAAGGATGCCTATAACTATATACTCACGGCCGATACCGCCCACTACCGCCCGGACATTCTACGGCAATGCTCGCTGAACGAATATCTGTTCCCTAATCTGACCTATGACGAGCAGCGGACCGAAACCGCTAAGAAGGAGATGCTCGACAACTATTCATGGGCCAACGGCATCGTACTGAGCGGACAGAAAATCATCGACCGCGGCGAGATTGTCAGCCAGGAGACATACAACATCCTTGAGAGTCTACGGAAAGAATCCATCAAACGCAGTGAGTCCATCGGGCAAAAACGGTTGATGCTGGCGGGGCAGGTATTGTTTGTCAGTATCTTCATGCTGTGTTTCATGCTCTACCTCGACTTGTTCCGTAAAGATTACTACAAGCGCAAGGGCAGCCTCTCCCTGCTCTTCGCCCTCATCATGTTCTATTGCGTGGTGACGGCCATCATGGTTGCCAACAACATATTCAATGTCTATATCATCCCGTATGCCATGCTGCCGGTCATCATCCGGGTGTTCCTCGACTCACGCACGGCCTTCATCGCACAAGTCACCACCATACTGATATGCTCCATCTGCCTGCGCTATCCGCATGAATTCATTCTTCTGCAACTCTCGGCGGGGCTGGTTGCCATCTTCAGTCTGAGGGAACTTTCACAACGGTCGCAACTGTTCCGGACAGCCTTCCTCGTCATATTGACCTACGCCGCCGTCTACTTTGCTTTCGAGCTGATTACAGAAAACGACTTGACAAAAATCAACGGAAGCATGTACACCTATTTCGTCATCAACGGAAGTGTTGCTGCTGTTCACCTATCCCCTGCTCTTCCTTGGTGGAAAAAGACGTTTTGGCTTTTACCTCCAATCGTCACCCTGGTCGAATTGTCCAACATCAACAACAGCCTGCTACGCCGCATGTCCGAGACAGTTCCCGGCACCTTCCAGCATTCCATGCAGGTTGCCAACCTTGCGGCGGAAGCGGCCAACCGTATCGGAGCCAAAAGCCAGCTGGTACGTACCGGAGCGCTGTATCATGACATCGGCAAGATGGAGAATCCGGTGTTCTTCACCGAGAACCAATCGGGTGGAGTCAATCCGCACAAGAATCTGGGCTATGAGCAAAGTGCCCAAGTCGTCATCAGCCATGTGACGGACGGGCTGAAGCTGGCCGAGAAGAACAATCTCCCCAAAGTAATCAAGGATTTCATCACCACTCACCATGGCCGTGGGAAAACGAAGTATTTCTATATCTCCTGGAAAAACGAGCACCCCGGTGAAGACCCTAACGAGGAGGCATTCACCTACCCCGGTCCCAACCCGTTCACCAAAGAGCAGGCTATCCTAATGATGGCCGATTCGGTGGAAGCCGCTTCACGCAGTCTGCCCGAATATACGGAAGAGAGCATCAGCAACCTGGTAGACAAGATTATCGATTCGCAAGTGGCAGAAGGCTATTTCAAGGAATGCCCCATCACCTTCAAGGATATTGCCACCGTGAAGAACGTATTCAAGGAGAAGCTGAAGACTATATACCATACCCGCATCAGTTATCCCGAACTTAAAAAATAAGAACTATGGAAGTGACCAGTAAAGAACAGAAAAGAGCCGAACAACTGCTGCAAAGCCAGCACATCGGACTGCACCAAATCAAGAGTTTCAGTTTCATGAAGCGTTACCACCAGGTTCCCCGCAAAAGCAAACTTGGCTGCGAAAGACAAATATGGTCCGGGCATACTGACTTTACATCTAAAGGAAGGGAAAGAAAAAGTAATCTATCTGCCTCCTTTCCGTCACCCTTCCTCGGTCATCCGCTACCTGGTCTCCCTAGAAATCCCCTTCGACAACTACGCACCGAGGGAACGGACAGTCGCAGAGGTTCCCACAGAAACATACCAGCGTCCGTCACTCTATATGTTCTGGTTCTTTGTCTTATTCCTGATATTCCTTATATTGGGATATTATTCCATCAGTGGCAACGTATGGTGGGGCTTCATCCCGGCTATCATTTCGTTTGCATTAAGTCTTTTTTTCATCAGCATGCTGATGACCCGCTTCTGCTACCTGACGTTGGACAATAACGGCCTCATCATACACAGCGTAGGCAGGACTATCCGCTATCCGTACCAGAACCTAAGAAAAGTAAACTTCGACTTTGCCCGCGAACAGAATTTCACGCACATCATGGAATTGCTGGACAACGATTACCGCTACCGTCTGTTCTATATCGGAAGGGTTTCGAGAAAGAAACTGAATGAGATTGCCGAACGCCTGCAACAAGCCGGAGTGGATGCCACTTGCAGCCTGAATGATAACAAGCGGTTCTTCCAGGATACGTATATCAGCCACTAAACAGACGTTAGCCAACAAATAAGCTGTCGGATACGGCATCATTCCCGTTTCGCAGATTTCAGAATGATGCCTTTGCACTTGCTCTCAATTTATTTATAATTGCAGGATAAACCTTTTTATAAATAATTTGGAAATGAGCAGAAATGAAATTACCTTACAAGAGATGTTCTCCTCAATCATCGGGGAACTCCGGGAAAGCGGCAGGTGGGGGACGGCACACATCTACCAGTCAGCGGTGAATGCATTCTCGGCATTCACCCAATGGCAACCGATGCCCATGCGCAAGCTGAGCCCGACCGTGCTGAAGAGATTCGAAAACTTCCTCAGGCAGAGGAATTGTAGTTGGAATACGGTATCCACCTATATCAAAGCGATACGTTCGGTTTACAACCGGGCGGTGGACAAAAAGCTGGTGCGATATGTACCCAGGCTGTTTGAGCATGTGTATACCGGCACACGGGCGGATAGGAAAAAGGCGCTCGAAGCTTCCGACATAGGCTGCTTGGTACGGGAGACAGAGATGAGCCTGCAGGCCGGTAATTCTCCCAACACCCGACAGAAAACAAAAATTTTCTTTGTATTGATGTTTATGCTAAGAGGGATTCCTTTTGTGGACCTGGCCTATTTGCACAAAAGGGATTTACAAGGAAATACCTTGTCCTATAGGCGCAGGAAGACGGGACGGGCACTGACCGTCTCACTGACGCCGGAGGCTATGCAAATGGTGAGAATGATAGCAAACAAGGACAAGGACTCTCCTTATTTATTCCCCATATTACAAAGTGAGGAAGGCACAGAAGCGGCATACCGGGAATACCAGTCGGCACTCAGGGCATTCAACCAACGTTTGGCAGTACTCAGACAATGCTTGGGAATGCAGTCGGCACTCAGTAGTTATGCGGCACGCCATACTTGGGCGACCATGGCTTACCACTGCGAGATACATCCTGGAATCATATCAGAAGCCATGGGGCACTCTTCCATCACAGTGACGGAAACTTATCTGAAACCTTTCAGCAACAGAAAGATTGACGAAGCCAATCAAAGGGTAATTTCTTTTGTAAAAACGAAGGATATCCAGTATAAAAGAGATTACTTCTTTTGAGGAAGTAGAGCAAACTTGTTGTTTCTTTTTTATAGTCTTCAAACAAAGTTTTGAGGAGCGGATTGATATTGGCTTTACAAAAAGTTTCCCAACGTAAGCAATAAACTGAAAGATAGAATCTTATATTGAAAATTAGAGACTTTTTCACTTCATAATTTCTATTGTAGTTTTTCTATGATGTTGGAGATTAAGACTATATATTATCTTTCCAATATCCCAACGGACTGATTTTTACTATTCCAAACAAAACCGGTCTATTTTCTCCTTATTCCCTGATTATTAACGAAATTAACAGGATTTCATTACCTGCGAAGTAACGGAATACTTAGTAACAAAAGAAGTATGCGAAAGGGATTCAAAATGAGAGATTATTCACTTTTTATTTTTTTAAATTTATAAATTTAAAGTTTTCAATTATGAACAAAAAGTTTCTAAGTGTAATCCTGTTCAGCGCCTTAATGGTTGGCACTGCAGGAACGTTCACGTCTTGTAAGGACTATGATGACGACATCGAAAACCTAAACAAGAAGACCGGTGACTTGAGCACACAGCTTACGACTTTGCAATCTGCTTTGGATGCCGCTAAGTCTGATATCGCTGCTGCCAAGTCCGCTGCTGATGCTGCCAAAGAAGCTGCTGCCACTGCAAAAGCAGAAGCTATACAGGCTGCTGTTGACAAAGTCAATGAGATGTTGAAAAATGCTCCGAGCCAAGAGGCATTAGACGCATTAAAAACTCAAATCTCTGCCATTGAAACAAATCTGGCAACAATCTCAGGTACAGTAGATGCTAATGCAGCTGCCATTGCTCAATTAAAGATTCAGATGGCTGCTGTCGAAAAGTACAAGGCGTTGATTGATGCCAATGCTGAGGAAGTTGCCAAAATCAATGGTGCCATCGAGATTATCAACGAAGCCATGAAAGACCTTGCAACTATAGCTGACGTAGAAGCTATAGATGACAAAGTTACTGCTATTGCTGCTCAAATCAGCAGTATCAATGATGGCTTAGTCACTCTGCTTACTAAAGAATTGAGAAGTTTGGTGTTCTATCCTGAATTATATGTAGGCGGCATTGAGGCTACTGAGTATGAAGCTATGCGTTACATGTACATGAAGACTACAACTACTGAGGTAGTGGAGTTTAATGACGAACACCAGCCTGCCGTAAAATGTATAATTACAGAGCCTGTGGCAAACTGGAACTATGCAGAAGACAAAACGGATGTATTTGCTCCGATTGATACTGTCAAGTATCACATGAATCCTTCAAGTGCATTGGTTGACAAGTTGTCTGACCTTAGCTTCGTATCAAGAGAAACTGAATATATCACACGCTCAAACGACTCCAAGTTGAAATTCAAAGTTGAAAACATGGAGCAAAAGAAAGACGGATTTATCAGTGTAGGATATTCTCTTGACAAGACTGTTATTTATGACAAGAAATACGACAATGCCAAAGAAGGAGAAGCTTCTATTTTTGCTCTGTCTGCTAATGTGAAGAAAGCCGACAAAGACACTACCATTACTTCTGATTACGCAATGGCGTACATTTCTGAGGTAACTCCTAAGGCTATTGCCTACAAGAGCAATGACCTTGTTGATGGCCGTGTAAATGATGCAGTTGAGTGTGAAACATCTGATAACCCCGATGAATTATGGACTACTGTAAAGGATGCAATCGAAAATGCTCCGACTTTGCAGGTGGCATATGATGAATCCATCGACTTAAAGAAGGTGTTGGCTACCCATTATGACTGGGCTACCGAAACAAAGAACAAAGGTACACACAAAATTTGGCCTTACGGCGCAGAAGCAAAATTCGGTTTGAAATATGACTTCGCTTTGATTCAGTACAAGACCGGTACTAATGTGACTTCTGACAGCAAGTATGTACAACAAGACATTACAAGCGGTGTTATCACTCCTTCTATCGTAAACGAAAAGGGTGAGACATTGAATCAACAAGGTATCTCCTCTGTAGGAAAACGTCCGTTGATTCGTGTTCGCGTACTGGATAATAAAGACCGTGTCGTTCTGGTTGGTTATATCAAATTGCAAATCATCAAAGAAGCCGGTTATAAGATTACTGATGAATTCCCGAAAGACGCTAAGTTCGGATGTGAAGCAGTTAATCTGGATTTGACTTGGGCTGAAATTTCTTATCAGCTGCTCGAAAAGACTGCTACTCAATCCAAAGACGAATTTGATGCTCTCTACAAATTTACTGCAACTTCTACTGTTGGTACCCAATTTGAATTGACAAACAGCAACGAGTGGAAGGCTATCGCAGATACCAAGAAGATTTACGGAACAGTCAAGGAGATTGCAGACCCTCACGGAACTACCAATACTATTTTGCGTTGGACTCTGACAAAAGAGGATATGCAACGTATTTACCAAGAGAGCGATTCTCACTCAAAGACTATCTACGTAAGATATGAAAGCAAGCAAGGTGAAACTGCAAATGCTCCTATCTATATGCCTTTGACAGCAACAGTATTGAAACCGGTAGGTGCAGTCAAGACCAAGATTGCTGAATACTGGTATGAGAATGGTACAACTACCCGTTTGAATGTAGCTTATCCGAAGGATGGCGGTAACACTTTGACTTATGTAGTTGAACTTGATCAGGTATGGGAAGTAGTAGATGATGTCAACAAACCTCAGTTTAGTCCGACTACCGGTTTCGCTTCTTACACAGATGCTATATTTGCTAAACAAGCTGCCAATAGTGCAGACGGTGGTTACAAATACTTCTTTGCTGCAGAAAACAATGGATATGAGTTGCCGGCTACAAACGAATTGCCGAAACCGGGTTACTTCTTGTTTGTGGACAATACGAAGGCAACAGACATCTTTGCTAAACAATATGATGCAACTTACGACAATACATTGCAATATGCTTTGAAGTCAGATGTAGGCGTTTACACCAATACCAAACTGTATGCTGCCACTTCTCTTACTGCTTCCAAATCGGAATGGAAGGAGATTGCAACAATCAATCAGGCTACAGGTGAGATTACCTATGTGCAGAATTCTACATCTGAATTCTTGTTGAACTATTATGGTCACTCCAATGCACAGTTGGTTGCACAAATCGGTGTTGTACCTTATACTCCGTGTGCTATAGCAATGGCTACGCAGAACAGTGTATATCCTGCCAAGTTCTTGCGTCCTATTGATGCCAACCCGGTAGAAGACGGTGAGTTTACTGATGCCGAGGCAAATGGTTCTAAATTGAATATCGCAGACTTGTTCCACTTCTCCGACTGGCGTGATAAGAAGTTTGTTGACTTTGATGCTGATCCGGTGGACTACTCAAACGCTTGGTTGTTTGCATATTATAATGTAAAACAAGTTAAGGTGCTGATTGATAAGATCACTACTGATATGAACGGTCACGATATCAACAACAAGTTGTTGTCTCAGGTGTCAACAAAAGTTAAGTTCTCTCAATTGAATCCATCTGGCGTAGATGTGACTGGTACTGGTGTAACTGTTAGTTTCGCTGTTTACAACAAGCAATCTGCTGGTACGGAAGCAACTTACGATGCTATCAAGGCAGCTATGGGACAAATCAAGTATGAGAACAACGGTAACAACGTAGGTACTTTCAAGGTACGTATTCCGGTTGAGTTCACTTACGATTGGGGCGTTATCCAGAAAGTGTGGGTAGACTGTGTGGTTAAAAACACTATCGGCAACAATTAATGATGTAAATAGTTACATTATACTATACTAATGAAAGAGGAGTGTGTTCATAAGGGCATGCTCCTCTCTTTATAAATAGGAATACAATGAAAAAAAGAGTAATAAATCTCACGCTATTTATTGCGACTGTTCTTATCGGTATGAATTCATGTACCAATAGAAAAGCGAGTGTAACAGAAGACGTTTATAATATTAGTTCCCAAGATACGGCTGTTGTCTTGAAATTAGCTTCTTCGTGTATGGACGCTCTGCAAGAAGGCAGAACAGAAGCCGCATTGGAAATGATGTATGTTACACGGAATGATACTCTGATGCCAATCAGTAACGAACAGAAAGTGAACATGGCAAGACGATTCAAGCTTTTCCCTGTATTGGATTATACTCTGGAAAGCTTCGGTTTTTCTCAGTACACCGGAAATGAAGTGAAATTCAGGGTGAAATTTGCTGAAGAAGATGCAGCGGACAATAAACCTGCTGCTTATACCAGCCTCAGATTCTGTCCGGTGAAGTATAACGCAGACTGGTATCTGACCATCGAATCCGAATAAACGAGGTAGCAATTAATAGGTTGGAGGATGTTTATTCAGAAACATCCTCCTTTCCATAGAATTACTATTGCATGTTTTCTATCAGCCGTTCTTTAACAGCTTTATAGCCTTCAATAGGGTCAAAAGGCTCATCTGGACGGAGAAGCAATTGAGTATCACCCAGAAAATCCGGATCAACCATCTTTTCTTCCATATTAGCAACGAATTGTTTGTATGTGGGAGGTTGCTGAACTGCAAAACTCATGTAGCGATGATAGCAGCGCATGAGTTCGTTTACATCAACTTCTGCTTTTGTCAATGCTACATATAAGTCAAATAAGTCACGCCCTTTTTTACGTTGGTATAATGCTCTCAGTTTCGTGCCCAGAAGTTCATTAAGCCGATAGGTTGTAATCTCACATTCTCCCGTGAACCAACTATTCTCAACTATAAAAGGAATCTTTACCAATCCCAGCTCATTGAAGTGCTCAAAGCAATTAATTTCAATCTTCAATCTTATCTGGATTGTTGGCGGAAACTCTGATTCCATTCTGAACAGCATTGTATTATTATAGCGTTTCTGTTTAGTAACACGATTCGGTAAAAAGTCCAATACTTCTCCTAATCTGAACATAATGGGCTTGATTGGTCCCGGATTTATTTGTACTAAATCAATGTCTTCACTATAGCGTGGCTGTGGAGAAAGATAAAGTTTGTGTAATGCCGTTCCTCCACGAAAGGCTAACTGTGAAGAAAGGAATTCATCACTAAAAATGGCAACCAATGCACGTGAGATGATTAAATCCTGCTCGATTTGCGCATTATCATTCCACGGCACCTGCTTACTCCATTGTATGATAGAGGCTCTGTTAATCATATGTCATCAACTTCTATATTTGTATTTATTTTTATCTTCCAGCGCGTATTCTTCTCCTGGACATCAGCACTATGGCGCGTGCTGAGGAATACGTATTTGAACGTTCTGGTGTATTTGCATAACAAATCATATAAATCATTGGCTCGTTGTTCTTCTTGCAGCACTACATCTAAAATGAATCCAAGCCGCTGAATTGCCGCTAAAGAGGTGTATGCAAACAAAGATTCTGAAATCTTCGAAAAGTCTATCAATTCCGACAATTCTTCCAGTATGGTTGCCGCACGTGACAAGCCACCAATATGTTGTTCATATTGTACAAGATCTACAGCCGTCAGCTCTGCATTCGAATAGTATATGGTACCCGTTTCTGAATTTCTTGTTAGAAGAAACTCAGAAGGCATTTTGTTTCTATAATTCCACACCAACAGATTATTCTTTGTAGGAGATACTGAGGACTTAGGCAAAATTGTTGTGACAGAAAACCTCTGTGGACGTTGATGAGCTGAACCGAGAAGCTCTGCTGCATTGAGAAGACTTATATAATAGGGCTTATCCAAATAAGACATCAGTTGGTCAATGTAGTATATAGGAGGAATAATACCTTTTGCCGCATATTGGGGGGGCATAATTACATAGAACCCTCGATATACAGGTACTATGATTTTTTGCGTAGAAAGGCGGAACAAATCATTTTTGATAGATTGTTCTGTTATATTGGGGAAAAATCGTCTTACAGTACTAAAGGAAATGTAGTGTTCCCCCAATTTCTAATTCTCTTATCCATTCTCGAATTGACATATCCGTCCTTTTTTGGTAGCAAAAGTAATCAAAAAACGATTATCTTTGCACTATTTCGGGACAAAATTTAGAATCATGCCAAACAATTAAATCTCATTAGTTTCAAGTACAAGTTCCAATAAAAGTAATAGGTTGATTTTATTCTAATTTGCTACACTCATAATTTACTTTATCATATCCAACTGTTATTATAAAATATTTAGTCCGATATAACAAAAGTATTCAATGGGAGAGCATTCTTTTTTTTATTTCTCCTCTCAATTGTATATAATTGCAAGATAAATCTTTTATAAATTATTTCGAAATGAGAAAGAATGAAATTACCTTACAGGAGATGTTCTCGACAATCGTTGAAGAACTTCGGGAAAGCGGGAGATGGGGAACGGCACACATCTACCAGGCCTCCTCAAATGCGTTCTCCGCATTCACCAACTACCAGGCGCTGCCTCTGCGGAAGTTAAGCCCTACGGTACTCAAACGCTTCGAAAACCACCTGCGACACAGGAACTGCAGCTGGAATACGGTATCTACTTACATTAAGACAATCCGCTCCACCTACAACAGGGCTGTGGATATGAAGTGCGTACGCTATACTCCCCGGCTCTTCGAACATGTATATACGGGTACACGGGCCGATAGGAAGAAGGCTTTGGAAACATCGGATATCAGCTATCTGGTACGCGAAACGGAAATGGGGATGCAGGAAAAGGCATTTCCCAATAACCTGCAGAAAACCAGGATATTCTTTGTACTCATGTTCATGCTGCGAGGCATTCCGTTCGTCGATTTGGCCTATCTGCACAAGAGGGATTTGCAAGGCAATACACTATCGTACCGCCGCCGAAAAACGGGACGCGCCTTGACAGTGGCGCTTACCCCCGAAGCCATGCAGATGATACGTCTGATGGCCAGCAGGAATCAGGATTCGCCTTATCTATTTCCCATACTGCACAGCGAGGAAGGCACCGAAGCGGCATACCGGGAATACCAGTCGGCACTCAGGGGATTCAACCAGCGGCTGGCTGTACTGCGGCAGTGTCTGGGCATGAAGTCGGCACTGAGTACCTATGCGGCAAGACATACCTGGGCCACAATGGCTTATCATTGTGAAATTCATCCGGGTATCATTTCGGAAGCCATGGGGCACTCCTCCATCACGGTGACGGAAACCTATCTGAAGCCTTTCAGCAACAGAAAGATTGACGAGGCCAACCAGAGGGTAATTTCTTTTGTAAGAAGCGGAGCGTGTACAGTATAAAAGACGTTACTTCTTTTGATAGGATAGAATAGATTTGTCGCACATTTTCCGGAATCTTCAAAATGAGTTTTGAGGAACGGAA
>ENA-OQKR01000347-OQKR01000347.1-human-gut-metagenome-genome-assembly--contig:-NODE-347-length-19953-cov-4.506254_pt1 | contig 19953 bp, 21 predicted proteins | sample MGYA00242803_ERZ504806 | MGnify/ENA primary metagenome ERZ504806 (study PRJEB26092, sample SAMD00036399) | human gut metagenome | host: Homo sapiens | study: EMG produced TPA metagenomics assembly of...
TAATGACAAAAAGGCAGTGCTGCAGAGCGCGAATTGCAAGGAACAGATTGAAGGCGTACCGAGGTACGACGAAATCTGTGACGCAGTAATTCACGCTCTGCGGTGCTGTAATTTTGCATTATTTTCGAGGATTGCTATAAAATAGGATCTTAGAAAATGAATTTGTATACGGTTGTGGTGTCGTAAGTATCGCCTGCCTCGAGGATCGGTTTCTCCTCACCCTCCTGGTTGACGGCATTCGGCACATACTGAGATTCCAGGCAGAAGCCGTTGCGTTTGTCATAGAATACCCCATTCTTTCCGGTAACCGGAGCAATGAAATTTCCGGCGTAGAACTGAACGCATGGCAGATCCGTGAAGGCTTCCATGGTGATGCCGCTCTCTTTGCAGGATGCGACTGCCATCAGCTCAATGCTTCCCTCGACAGCCTTGTCCAGGATAAAGTTGTGGTCGTAGCCGCCGGTCAGTTTGAGCTGTTCGAAATCTGCTTCGATCTCTGCTCCGATTGCTTTCTCGCTGGTGAAATCCATCGGGGTTCCCTGTACCGGTGCATGCTCGCCGGTCGGGATGGATGCAGAATCGATCACCGGGCTGAACTGCTCCGCTTTTAAGACAAGTGTCTGGTTCTCAATAGATCCGGCATCGTGGCCTGCCAGGTTGAAGTAGCTGTGGTTTGTCATGTTGACAACGGTATCCTGATCGCAGCTTCCCTCATAGTGGATTTCTACGGCGTTCTCATCGGTCAGGGTATACGTAACGGACACTTCAAAGTTTCCCGGGAATCCCTGGTCTCCGTCCGGGCTCATCAGAACGAAGGTAACGGCGCTGTCATCCGCCTCTTCTACGTTCCAGAGGCGGTAATCGTATCCGTCCGGGCCGCTGTGCAGGTTGTTGTTGTTCTCATTTTTTGCCAGCTGGTATGTTTTTCCGTGCAGTTCAAATGCTGCTCCCACAATACGGTTTCCGTTTCTTCCGATGGTGGCTCCAAAATGGCTTCCGTCGGTCTCATAGCCGGTTACGGAGTCAAATCCAAGGACAACGTCTCTCTTCTTTCCATCCTTATCCGGAACGAGAACCGATACCAGATGTGCGCCGTAATCGGTTACACTGATTTCCATTCCGTTTTTATTGGAGAGCGTGTAGAGCAATGCTTCTTTTCCGTCTTTTGTTGTTCCAAAACCCTGTTTTTTCATGTTCCTTCTCCTTTTGGTTGTATGTAACGTATAAAAGAGAACCATTTTCATGATTCTCTTTTTTCTCTTTTGTAACCCCGGAATGCCGTTTCCCATACTTTGACTCCTAGCAACGCAAGCTAGGTGGGTAGCCGCAGTCATCATTTCTGCCTTCCACTGACGTCTGTTTCCAGGGTGGCCTGACATCCACATGACAATAATAAGCCTCCCGTTTAAAGTAAATGTAGGTTCAAAATAATGAGATCATCGAACATTCCAGGAAGTTACATTTTTCTTCTTTTCTTTTCACAATTCGGATTATACGCTATTTTGGTTCGCTTTTCAAGTATTATTGCACAATTACTCAAAAATATTCGAACAGCTTTTGTATTAAATGATAATACACACCATTCCGCCCCGGCTGTCGTTGACAATTTTCTGCATGGAATCCTGGAGTTTTGCCTGGCCGTCCTCGGTGATCTGGGCGATTTTGCTGCGGATGCCGTCGTCAACGAGCTGCTCGACGGATTTGCCGAAAATGTTGGTATTCCAGATTCCCTCCGGGCTCTTTGCGCTCTCTTTGATATAGGCGATCAGATCCTCCGCCTGCTGCTCACTTCCGACGATCGGCGCAATCTCCGTCTCGATGTTGGCCTTGATCATATGAATCGACGGGCTCACCGATTTAATTTTCACGCCGTATTTGTTTCCCTGATGGATCACGGCTGGCTCCTCCAGCTGAATCTCCTCCCTCCCCGGAATCACAACGCCGTAGCCGCATCCGCGCACCGCATGAATCGCGTCCTCTACCTTGCGGTACTCTTCCCGCTGTGCCGACAGCTCGCGGATCGTCTGCACCAGATCATACTCGCCTTTGATCTCCACGCCGGCAAGTACACTCAGCATTTCATAATAATACTGCTCTTTTACCTCAATCCGCACCTTCACCGTACCGCTCGCAAGATCCATCGACTGCAGCAGTGTCTGGCTGACATACTGACTGGCAATCGCTGTTTTTCCGCCCACTGCATCCTTCAGGCGCGTCTTTTCCCTGCACATCTCACGGATCTTCTGCAGCAGCTCTGCCTTCAGCGGATGGTCATCGGCAAGAAGCTCCACCCATTTGGGAATATAAAATTCCATCTGCTGAAGCGGGAACTCATACAGCACCTTTTCGAGCATATGCAGAATATCTTCTTTGCGGAGCTGGTCGCAGTTCACCGCCATCGCTGCCACGCCGAATTTTGTTTCAAGCTCCTTTACCTGCCGCTGTGTCTCCTCCCGGTACGGTTTTTTCGCATTCACAAGAATCAGGAAGGGCTTTCCCTGCTTTTTGAGCTCCGCAACGGTCCGTTCCTCCGCCTGCAGAAAATTCTCCCGCGGCAGCTCGCCGAACGATCCGTCGCACGTCACCATAAGACCGATCGTGGAATGTTCTGCGATCACCTTCTTCGTACCGATCTCCGCCGCCTCCCGGAACGGAATCGCCTGCTCGGACCACGGTGTTTTCACCATCCGCTCCTTCTCATTTTCCAGATTTCCCGCCGCGTCCGGCACCAGAAAGCCGACGCAGTCGATCAGTCGCAGCCGGATCCGGATCGCCTCCCCAAGCTGCAGCTCCACGGCGCTTTTCGGCACAAATTTCGGCTCCACCCGTTGTGACTCGTCTTTCCCTCCCCGCTTAAAGGCAGGGCATCCCGTACCTCCGCCTGTTCCTTTTCCGAAAGATACGGCAGTGCCAGCACTCCAGGAAACGGCGGATCAGGTGGACTTTCCCGTCCGTACAGGCCCCACCACTCCGATCAGGAACTGGCCCTTCGTTCGTTTCTGAATATCGCGGTATACTGAATATGCATCCATGCGCTGTTGTCCCCCTTTTTGATCTTTGTTGCTATGTACTGTTATATTCTATGAGCCGGCCCCCTCTCCTATCACCAAAACTGCACTGCCGCGCACGCAAAAAAGGCACCGCCGCCCTTTTTTCGGACGCACAGTGCCTTTTTTCTGTCACATTCTTATCTTCAGCCTATGATCAGCTGTTTTTTCTCATGGCAGCCTCTACCACATGGCCGACCAGAACAGATGTGGTAACGGATCCTACACCGCCTGGAACCGGTGTGATTGCCTCAACGATCGGCTCAGCTTTTGCGTATGCAACGTCTCCGCAGAGTTTTCCTTCTTCGTTTACGTTGATTCCGACATCAATAACGGTCTGGCCTGCACGCAGGTAAGTATCATCCACAACACCTGCACGGCCTGCTGCTACGATCACGATATCTGCCTCTTTGACTACAGACGGCATGTCTTTCGTTCTGGTATGGCAGATGGTTACGGTTGCATTTTTCTTTAACAGCATCATGGCGGCCGGTTTTCCTACAACGAGGCTGCGGCCTACAACAACGGCTTTTTTGCCGGTGCAGTCGATACCGTAGTGGTCGAGGATCTCCATGCAGGCCTGCGGAGTACATGGCGGGAAGCCCTGTTTTGTTCCGGCGAATACGCCTACCATGGAACCGTCTGTGATACCGTCTACGTCCTTCTCCGGGGAGAGTGCTTTGATGACTGCTGCCTCATCGAGATGTTTCGGAAGCGGACGGAAAATCAGAACGCCATGGATAGAATCATCTTTGTTTACTTTGTCGATGGTAGCCATCAGCTCTTCCTGGGTAACGTCTGCCGGAAGAAGGAATTTCTCGTATGCAACGCCTAAGGTCTCACAGCGTTTGGTTGCTCCTCTTTCGTAGGAAAGGTCATCCTCTCTCTCGCCGACACGGATGATTCCGAGAGTCGGTTTTACTCCTTTTGCTTCCAGCTCTGCTACATTTGCTTTAATCTTCTCATTTAATGCTGCTGTTACTTCTTTTCCTAATAACTGTTTTGCCATTTTTTTATCCTCCGCTTTTCTTTTCGGTCAAAGAGAACTCCTTTTGCAACCCGCTTGCTGCCGGGAAGCTTCTCTAGCCGTTTGTTTTCAGGCTTTCAGTCTTCCCAGTACGTTCCGGAAAATCTCGTCTGCTTTTACGGTATAGACCGCAAGCATTTCATCGCATTTTCGATTCAGTTCTTCTGCATATTCCCGGTTTTTCATAGATTTCGTGTTGATATATACATTCAGGGAAGCACCCTCTAAGGCTGCTTTGCAGAATGCTGCGCCAACACCTGCGTCACTGATCGCAAGTGCAGAACCTTTTGCTGCAAATTCTACGATCAGGTCGATTGCTTCGCAGCATTTTTCCATAATTTCCATTGGAACAGAGCAGGCATCCTTCAGCACAATCTCCATGACTCTTGCTTTTTCTGCCTTCTCCTCCTCTGTCTCGCGCGGCATGCCGTATGCTTTGGAGAGCGGTTCGAACACTTCTGCATCGCGCTCGATCAGGTGAAGCAGTTCGTCCTGAAGCGTGGTTGCTTTCGCCATCAGCTCTTTCATTTCCTCTTCGACATCCGCATATTTCTTTTTACCTACTGTCAGCGCACCAACCATGTTGCCAAGCGCTGTGCCGACAGCGCCAACCAGTGCAGAAGCTCCGCCACCGCCCGGAACCGGTGCTTTGGAACCGAGCACTTCTACAAACTCATTGCAAGGTACTGTTGAAAATCCCATGTTATTTTCCTCCGCTTATTTTTTTCGATCCAGAAGCCATCCTGATGGCCTCAAGCCATAACTATTTTGCAGCCAGAGCCTTCAGCATATCAATTGTGACATCTCCCACAACCGCCATATCCTCTCCCTGCGTAAATGCAGCCGGGAAATTGTCCGAAAAGAGGATCTGCGCGGACGGCGGAAACTCATCATCTCCTGCCCATAAAATCAGTCGTACAAAAAGCCCTTTCATAAACTCCAGCTCATATCCGACATCACCGGATGAAATCGCCTGAGCGCCGACACGTTCCATGATCTCACGGAATGCATCCAGCTTTCCGCCAAAGCCAAACGCAAGACGGAACAGGCATCTTCCCTGGAACTGTTTAAAATAAACTTCTCCCCACGGAATCTCCCGGTACGTCAAAAATTTTCCGGTAGACGGAGCAGCTCCGCCCTCTGTCAGATAACGCAATACCAAAATTTTTGCATTCGGTTTTTTCTCGAGTGGATACCAGCCAATTATCGGCGAAACGCTTCCATCATCTCCAATATGAAATACGTTGTACTCCGGCCACGAAATCCGGTAGGAAACACCCATCAGGGAAACGGTAAACTCCTGTTTTTCCGCATCATACGGAACGTCGCACCGGCTGGAAATCTCTTTTGGATCTGCATTCTGATACACTTCCAGATAATGCTCATACGGAATACGCTCTTTGCTGTCTTTTTCGTAATTTAAGTCTACTGCCATGTAAATCCAATTCCTCTCAAAAAGGTTCGCCACAATTCAAAGCAAAACCACATGTGTTTCACCTTGAATCGTAACAGAAAGTTCTGCTTCCGTTTTATGCTTCCACAGACGGGAACATCGTCGTGTCTGTGTGCGGCAGGAAGCACGCCGCTACAAATTCATCCATATAGGTTGGTACCGTAGAGAGTTCCAGATATGTCATGTTCCGGGCAACCTCATACGTTTTCTTCTCTGCTGCTGTCGATAAAAGCATTGAATACGCACCGGTCAGGGAAGAGTTACCAATGTAATGGAATTTTTCCAGCGGAATATCCGGGAACATACCGATGGTAACGGCATTTTTCATGTTGATGCCGCTTCCGATACCGCCCGCTACGTAAACCTCCTCGATCATGGAAACATCCATATCCAGATAGTTCAGCATCGTACGGATCGCTGAGAAAATCGCGCCCTTGGCACGGATAAAGTTGTCGATATCTACTTCTGTAATCTCAACGTCGCGGACGCTTCCGGCTTCCTCTTCAAATGCGATGACATAGCTTCCCATGCCATATTTGTCGTGGCGGATCCGTCTGCCTTCCCGGATAAATTTTCCCTTCGGATTAACCATTTTCGCACGGAACAGCGCTGCAATTACATCGATGATTCCGGAACCGCAAAGACCAATCGGTTTCGTACCCTCATCTCCGATAACATGGTACGAAGGTTCCATCGTCTCCGGATCGATCGTACATTTTTCAATCGCACCGTCGGTCGCACGCATACCACAGCTGATATCGCCGCCCTCAAAGGCCGGTCCGGCCGAGCAGGCACAGCTTACCATAAAGTCAGAGTTTCCAAATGCAAGCTCGCCATTGGTACCAAGGTCAATAAAAAGACTCATCTCCGGCCGGTTCCAGATCATGCTGACCAACGCGCCGGCAGTAATATCTCCGCCCACATAGCTTCCGATGTTCGGTGCCAGAATGATATGGGCGTCCGGATGAATCGCAAGATTGACATCCGATGCAAACAGTGAGTTTGTCTTAAAGAAGGCCGGAATATACGGCTCCATCCGAAGCGGATCTGCATTGATGCCCATCATCAGATGCTCCATGGTAGTGTTTCCGGCAATCGCCGCACGGTAAATCTGCTGACTGCTGATTTTCGCTGCACGGCACATGTTGGAAATCATCGGGTTAAGGTTCTTTGATGATTGCATTCTGCAGTCTTTCATGGCCTCCCGGTTTCTGGGATTCAATGATACGGTTGATAACATCCGCACCAAAACGGATCTGTCCGTTTCCGGAAGAGGCTTTTGCCAGGATTTCTCCGCTCAGCATATCCACGATCAGTGCAGAAACTGTCGTTGTTCCGATGTCGACAACGAGACCACCGACCACTGCTTTTGCTTCCATTGGAAGCATATCGTATAAAAAGACGTCATTTGCCGTAACCCGGACGACACACTGTGCCTGAAAATGGGATTCCCGAAGGACATCCGGCATTTTTTTCAGTACAGAGTACGGAATCCGTACCCGCTCAAGCCCTGTCGCTGCCTGTACAGCCCAGGTTACTCTCTCGTTATCCGGCATCGTATCATCCAGAGATGGCTCTTCCATTGAGATTTTGATCACCTGCATGCTGTTTTTCAATTCCAGGCCGGCGTCTGTAATTTTCTTTTTCGTATCTTCAAAAATTGCAATTTCACTCGGTGAACTAAGGTCTGCCACTTTCATGCGGCTCCGGTAAGCGGATGCAATGTCCGGCACTTCCACTTCAACATCGCCTTTGACGGTGCTGACGCACGCCAGTCTCCAGCCATTCTGATATTCTTCCTCAGAAATATGGCGGGTTATTTTGGAATCCAGCTCACCGCTCACAAGACGAACGCGGCATTTACCGCACGATGCGTTTCCGGAACACGGTGCATCGATCGGCACATTGCTCTTCTGCGCTACTTCAAGAAGGCGCTCGCCCTCGGTTGCGTAGGTGACTACCGGTTCTCCTTCTTCAAATCGAAAGGTTACTTTTGCCATAATCTGTAAATCCCCCAGTCGTATATATTCTCCGCTTTTTTTATTTTTCCGCTTTTAGATAGAAAAACCCCTGATGGTGCCTCAGGTTTTCGCAAACGCTGCGGCACCATCAGGGGAAAACCTGCGAGATTTAAAGATTAAAGCTCCAGATAAGAATCTGCATACAGAGTGTTGCCTTTGAATACGTCACAGGATTTAATGGTCTCCATCAGTCTCAGGTCATTCGGGTTAACGATGGCGCTGGTCAGACCCTGCATCATAGCCATAGCTACAAGTGCGGAATCCATGATCGGACGGATGTTTTTCGGCATACCGTTGGAGTTGTTGGAAAGTCCGCCGGTAGAATTCAGTCCCATATCGCTGAACATCTTGATACACTCAAGAACTTCCATCTGTTTGTCCTGCATTCCTTTTACAACCAGGAACAGCGGGTCAAACCACAGATCTGTCGGCTCCATGCCATGCTCCATACCTCTTTCCAGAAGGGTCTGGCAGTACATCATACGCTCGTCGTTATCTTTTGCAATTCCTTCACCGTTGCAAAGTGCAATAACGATTGCATCGTTTGCAGCTGCAAGGTCAACGTACTCGATTCTTCCTGCAGCATCTGCAGAGTTTACGATCGGTTTTCCTTTGGAACGGTTGTATACAGAGATACCAGCCTCAATTGCTTTTTTGTTGGATGTATCCAGAGCCAGCGGAACATTGTCAAAATTGCTCTGCAGCAGCTCAACAGCCCACTTCATAATGTCCTCTCCATCATTTTCAGCCGGTCCGATGTTTACATCAAGGTAAACGGCACCAGCATCCAGCTGCTGTTTTGCTCTCTTTAAAATTGGCTCTTCATCTCTTGCTGCGAATGCTTTGTTTACAGTAGGAGCTGTAACAGAAAGTCTTTCGCCGATGGTTACAAATTTTGCCATATCTCTTCTCCTTTTCTTTTGGGAATCCCCCATAATTATTTTTTCACGGGAGAAACTTCCGGATACCGGAGTTCCTCCCGGATTTTTTATGTATTACAGTTCTCCGTTTGCCTGCAGATCTTTCATGAATTTCACAAGCTGAACTGCCTCAAGCGGAGCAACGATTACTTCCCATCCAGGAAGTTTGGACTCAATGTCGCCCTTTAATACGGCTACTTTACCAGGAATGATAACTTTTCTGGATTTTACTTTATCTTCTACATTCTCTTTGAAGAATTTGGAGATAGAGTTACCGGAGAATTTACCTGCTGCCCAGGAAGTCAGTACGGAAAGTCCGCCGGCATCGTTGATTACAAGGTTAACCGGAACTCCGGATCTCTCGAGCTCTCCGGATACCAGGAAATAGGTCAGGGCAAAGTCTACTGTGGTCAGGCAGATCGAATTTTCGTCTGCGCCGTTCAGCGGGTAGATGCCCGGCTCTACTTTCATCGGTTTCTGCGGATCGGTAAATACGTTCTGGCGAAGTCCGAATACCGGAAGTGCCTCTGCGTATCCCATCTCCTCAAGAACGATGATAGAACCGTATTTCATGGTGAACAGGGAAAGCAGTGCCTGCTGCATATATCTGTCGCCCTGTGCGATTTTTGCCAGATTTACAATAGACGGATAACCGAAGGTACGGTCTGTATCCTTTAAGGATGCACGTCTTACCTGTACGGTAGTAGCGAAGGTCTCTTTGATGGTTGCTTCTGTGGTATCAAGAACAAGGTTCTTGTTGCCGAGTTTCTCGATTGCTTCTACGGTGTCGTGAAGCTCATCAATATTTGCGCCGCTAACGCCGAGAACAACGCCTGCCTCTGTGGCAAGTTTGCTCATCTCTTCATAGTTGGATGCATTTGCACCATTCAGGATCGGTTTGCCTGCTTTGCATACTTCCAGAGCAGCTTTTGCAGCATCTGCGTCCTCACAGCCAAGTACCAGAACTTTTCCGGTTGCTGCTGCTTTCGTTACAAGAGATACGTATTTGTCTACGCCATTTCCGGCATAGTTTACATACAGCATCTCTGCGCACATACGCTCACCGATACGGTCGTAATCAACTTTTTTGTCTTCTTCCAGTTTTGCATCGATCTCTTCGTCAGACATGCAGCTGCAGAGAGATACCGCATAACGGGTTTTGCTTACAAATGTTTTCTCATGACGATAGAGGACCGTCTCTCCGCCAAGAGTGTACTCACTGTCGCCGGTTCCGACTTTGATCGTCTTCATTGGCGGTGCGGTAGCTTCGGAAAGCTGTGCCATAGCGTCGTCAGACATATATGGGCACGCTGAAATATCCATAGCGCCCTGTGCAACCTTCATGGAGAATGCCATACAGGTCGGACATCCGCACTCCTTACAGTTTTTCTTTGGGGTCATTTTAAAAATCTGAATACCTGATAATGCCATAATTCTTTATCCTCCTAATCTCTTCCTTACGTACTGATTACATCAGTTCCTGAATCATTTTGGAAATGGTTGCAACAGACTGTGGATGTTTGAGGATAACTGCATCAGAACCAGAAGCCAGAGATGCGGCTGCTGTCTGAATCTCCATAGAGACTCCTCGTACTTCCTGATTTCCCCATTCCGGAGATTCCTCTTCTGTTGCCATTGCCTCTTTTACATTCCATGTCTCAGAAGCGATTGGAGTAATAATTGGCATCTGCAGCATTTTATCGTCCTGGGATAATGCTGCTGCTTTGATACGGTCCAGTGTAGATACTACGTACTCATATCCGTATCCGACTGCTGCAGAACCTACGTTCATAACAATGCTGTCTGCGCTGACACCGAGCTGGGTCATAACAACATTCAGCTGTTTTGCAAGGTTGATATCTACAGCGGACTCAGCGCCGACTTTCTGGTTGTATGCCAGACCTGCGGCTGCACCAACTGCCTTGTAATCTTCTTCTCTTGCGGACATAACAAGAACGTTTCTTCCCTGAAGGACCTCTGCTACTTTTGTGAGCAGTTCGGAATCCTTCTCAACGTTTTTACATCCTTCTACAACAAGCGGCACGTCAACGGCATCAGCAACCTCTTTGACTGTCTCAATGAGTTCTTCTACCGATTTGTTCAGACCGTTCGGGTCTCCGCCTGCCAGACGAAGGCAGAGGAAATCTGCACCTTCCATAGCTGCTGCTTTTTTTGCAATCTCGCCCATGGTAGCTGCACCTTCATAGTATGCTTTTACGCTTTCCGGTTCTCCTTCCATACCAAGGTCTGTGATTTCAACGCCGACCTTCGGTCCGTTTTTGATTTCACCGTCGAAAGCATAAAATGGTAATACGTTTTCTCCGCCAAGAGTTACGGTTTTGTCTCCGCTGCCGATTACAACGGATTTAATTGCTGCATTAAACTTTTGTGGTTTGCGATTAAACGGCATAAAAAAAGCCTCCTTAAAAATAAAATTCCATACAGGCATATCTCCATGATTCCGCTTCATGGACACACCTGTTATTATTTTAACGTTTTTTCCCGGAGAATGCAAGATTTACCAGGATATTTTCCAAGATTTTCTGACAAAAAGTATCCGTTTTCTTTTCGTCAGCCGTTTTTTCCCAGAAAATCACTTTACAGCTGCCGGCATGTGCCGGAAAGGGCTTCCTCCTCCGCTTTGGAATCCCCTCCCAAGCCATGCCGGTCTGCTTATTCTTTCACAGGATAAGCCTGTAAAATACGAATTACATCATTGGATCCATGCCAAGTGCCGGATGACCTTTCTCGGTCAGGAATGCAACCAGTGTCTCCGGATCTTCTGCGATGGTCTCATCACCGATCATATCGGTAAAGTTGTCGATACCGTACAGCTCTTTTGCTGTTTCATTCAGTTTCTCTGCAACCTGCTCTTTCAGCTCTTTCGGCATCCATACGATACGGGCAACGCCGCCTTCTGCTTTCATAAATTTCTTGGAAGCGATAAAGTGTTTGCCGTGTCCCATGAATCCAGGAGTCTGAACACCGCCGCCTGTCATGGAAGCCAGCTCGGAGAAGGTCATTCCCAGAGGAGTCATGCCTGCGTACTCACGGTTTGCGATGCAGACACCGTTGGAGAACGGCTCGATACCACAGATACACTCGAAGCATCCGCAGGATGTCATTGGTTTTTCCATGATAGAGTACAGAGATACATCATCAAGAGCACCCTGGGAAAGTTTACGAACAGCCTCGTTAACATCCTCGTACTCACCGATTCTCTCATCGATCACTTTTTCTTTTGTGATAACCTGGCAAGGTCCGTTCGGATCCAGCTCGTTGGTAGCTTTTGCATCCAGCCATGAAACAGCACCGCAAAGTCCGAGACGCTCTGGTGTAACAACACATACATGGCTCGGGGAGAATGCCTGGCACATGATACAGCTGTAGTATACCGGTACGGATTCATCTGTCATGGTAGACAGACGCTCGTCACGTTTGTCGAATACCGGGATTGCAATTTCGTGACGGATCTTGGTACAGTCTTCCGGATTGGTGTAGATCTTAACCTGACATTTGTCAACAACAGCCTCGAACTCGTTCTTCACCTGTGCGTACAGAACTTCTCCGAAGTGTTTTGCACGGAAGCCTGCGTTGAAAGCTTCTTTGCTGACACGGATACGGATCATATCACGCTGTCCGGTATGCATAACACCTTCGATGCAGTTCAGGTAGCTGTGGAATTTACGCTCAAATACAGGCTCGAAATCCGGCTGCATGCTCTTTCCGGCAACCTCAACAACGTATGCAATGCTGTGCTTGGAACCTACCTCGAACTCGTCGATGTCCGGTCCGATCAGCTCGATCTTGTGATCTTCTACTTCGGAAGCATCTTTTGTCTGAACCAGCTCGCAGCAGTCTACGCGGGAACCGTCAAACTCAACCTGCATATCACCACGGCGGATGATTTCACCCTCGAATGCAGATGCGAATGCAACCGGGATATCAATGTTGGTAATTTTGATCTTGATGTCGCGTGCTTCCAGAGAAGTTGCGTTGAATTTGGAAACGTCCTTCTGGATAATAAGGCTCTTCGGAATAGCCGGAACGTCTTTGTCATCGTTTGTGATAACCGGAAAGCCAAGTGCAATTGCACCAGCGCCGCATGCAACGATCACATCATCCAGAGGAGCAAAAGCATTTACGAATGCCGGTACACGGTCTTTGGTGTAGGTCATCAGTGCGCCTGCATCGCCTGCAGTTACGTTACCGAAGATCAGGGCTGCACGGATTGCTACGGATACAGCATGAATAACAGATGTTACGTCTTTTCCAAGCGGGATGACACGTACGTTTGCGCCAGTCTTGTATCCCAGTTCCTGACACTGATCGATGATTCCGCCAACCAGTGTTACAAGAATACCCTGTGCCTGATAGCTCTTAACCAGATCCACGCCTTCCTGTGCGGTCGGAGCGCTTCCAAGGATAACAGCTACGCCCGGGATATCGCCTGTTACAAGCGGCACACCAAGCTCGCGGATGATGGCATCACTTAAATGGCCGTAGCACGGCTCATCATATGGTTTTGCACCGTCGATGTATTTAATTGCCTCGATGAACTCTGCGCAGAGTGCAGTTGCAACACCGGACATAAATACATCATTCAGCTGATTTTCTCTTGTCATCAGAGATTTTACCACGCCAAGAGCCTCTTTCATCTCTTTTAAGTTGGTAACCTTTACTCCTGTTACAGCATAGTAACACGGAAGTGCGTAAGCAGTGTCCGGGAAGCTGACTGCTTTTTCCTCTCCGTTTGCTGCGATTGCGGCATCAACGGCAGCTTCGGTAAGACCGTATACTGCATCATTTCCGCCAAATACTCTCTCGAATAATGTCATGTGTTTTTCCTCCTATCACACTTTTTCCATGCAAGGCATGTTTGACTTATCGATTTTTGTTTTATTTTCCGTATCTCTTCTACTGCAGCCGCGCTGTAATCATATGGAGACGAACCTTCCCTGTCCGCTTCCATAATTTCCGGGTTGTAGTGGACCATGCCCAGAAGATCCTCCGGGGGGATACGGTCCTGTATGAATGCCTCATCTTCTCGTCGCGTACTTGTTTGCCACGACATGAACCTGATGAACGCCAAGCTCTTCGGCCAGACGTTTGACATTCTTATAGGTCTGAATACTCTTGCACCCGGCTCGATGACTACGATGAACATATCCATGCCCTCTGTGGTTCCTCTTCCCAGATGCTCAAGGCCTGCTTCCATGTCGAGGATGACAACATCCCCTCTGTGAAGGACCAGGCTGTTGATGATTCTCCGCAGCATCACATGCTCCGGGCAGACACAGCCGCTTCCGGCCGTCTCCACGGTGCCAAGCGTCAGGAGTTTGACTCCGTTGTACTCTTTGCTGTATTTATCGGGGATATCACTTACTCTCGGATTTATTTTGTAAAACCGGTTGTCTGCACTTGCCTCGGTGCGCTCTTCGATCAGTTTTCTCATTTTGGTAATCGGAACGATCGAATCGAGGATTTCTTCCGGAAATCCAAGCGCAAGGCCCAGATTGGCATCCGGATCGACATCTGCAGCCAGAACCGGATGGCCTTCTTCTGCATAAAGTCTTGCAAGGGTCGCTGCGATGGTTGTTTTTCCTACGCCACCCTTTCCAGTTACTGCTATTTTCATTTTACACCTTTTCACTTCAAAAAGGGCGGTCTCTTTTTACGTCAGGGACCGCCCTGTCCTTTTTATACGCCGAGTGCGGCACGTTTCTCTTCGATTCGTGCGAGCATTGCATCGCCCAGCTTGTCGATGTCTTTTTCTACTGTGTAAGCTGCCTCAACCCAGTCGCGGACACCGTTGGTCAGAAGTCCTGTTACCTCAGTGGATCCGGATACGTACGGCTCTACGCCAAGGTAAGTATCGATACCGGTTGCTACAACATAGTTTCCGATGGAAACTGCTTTCTCAGACATCCACTCCGGAGCACATCCGACAACCGGAAGCTGGGAAATATTGACATTACCGATTTTAGCAAGTTCTGCTACAAGAACCATCATACGGGAGATATCAACGCAGGATCCCATGTGGAGTACCGGCGGGATATCAGCCAGCTCGCAGACACGTTTCAGACCTGCACCGCAGAGATCTTTAGCACGTTTGTCCATCAGACCTGCTCTTGCTGCTGCCTGTGCAGAGCATCCGGAAGCAACGATGATAACGTCGTGCGCGATCAGCTTCTTCATCAGCTCGATGTGAGCGGTGTCCGGACGGACTTTCGGGTTGTTGCATCCTACCATGGCAACTGCACCGCGGATAACGCCGGATGCCACACACTGCCACAGCGGCATCAGAGTTCCGGTCTGGTCAACCTGGGAATTGGTTACTTTATCCAGAGTCTTAATGATGGACTCAAAAGAGTATCCCACGGTTGCTTTCTGCTTCATATGCGGGATATGTACCAGCTCCGGTTTCCGGTTTTTAAAGTTTTCAATTGCCATTTTTACGATGGCTTTTGCATTCTCACCTGCTGTTTTTGCGTTGAAACGAATGTATTCTGCATCCGGCATCTGCGCAATCGGGCTGGTGGTAACGAATTTAGTATGGAAACATTTGCTTAAAGGTCCAAGGGCCGGGAAAATACACTGTACGTCAACAACGATGGCCTCGCAGGCACCGGTCAGTACCACGTTTTCCTGCTGCAGGAAGTTACCTGCCATCGGCACGCCGCGGCGCATTGCTACTTCATTGGAAGTACAGCAGACACCTGCTACGTTGATTCCCTTTGCTCCCATTTCTTTTGCATATGCGATCATCTCCGGATCGTCTGCGTATTCGCAGATCATCTCGGAAAGTGACGGATCATGGCCATGAACGATGATATTTACTTCATCTTCTTTCATAACACCAAGGTTTGCCTCGGTTTCGATCGGCTTTGGAGTTCCGAACAGTACGTCAGAGAACTCGGTACCCATCATGGAGCCGCCCCATCCATCGGAAAGTCCGGAACGAAGGGACTGGCGAACGAGTGCTTCCGGAAGGGAAGAACATCCCATATGGGTCATATGAAGAGAACATGCAACCTCACGGTCAATCGCACGCGGTGCGATTTCTTCTCTCTCCCAGATTTCCTGTGTATGCTGCGGAGCACGTTTCAGGAATCTCTGTGTTCCGAACGGTTTACCATACTCTAAAAGAGCCAGCTCGGACATCTCATGTGCCAGATCATAGATATCTTTTCCTTCTGTCTCTACGCCCCACTCTTTTGCAATACGGATCAGTTTCTCCGGATCTTTTACTTTGTAGTTTCCGTTTGGATCAGCCTCATGCAGTGTGTGGCAGATCTCACGGCCATGATCGGAATGTGTTGCGGAACCGCCTGCTGTAAAGCGCAGGAAGTTACGTCCTACAATACCGTGTACATCGCATCCGCAGATTCCTCTCGGTGCCTTTGGTGTAATACGGCAAGGTCCCATCGTACAGATACGGCAGCAGGTTCCCTGCTCACCGAATTTACAGTGCGGGGTCTGGTTTTTTACACGAAACTGCCATGCGTCAGCGCCAACCTTTGCACCATTTTCCAGGAGCTCATTCGTGGCCTGTTCGAATTCTTCTACGCTTGTTAATTTGAATTCGCTCATCTTGTCCTCCTCAAGATTGTATTTTAATATTTTTATGGTAAAAACATCCTCCCATGGGGGATATTTTACTTTTGAAATATCCCTCCGTCTGCAGCGTGTACAAAGCGGAGGGCAGATTCTCTGTTTTTATAAATCAAGGTTTTCTACGATTTTCTTTAATGCCGCGCGTACCGGAGAGTCTTCCGGCAGACGTACGGTTGGTTTTCCGTCACAGTCATATTCATAAACCTGATCATCGTGCGGAACAACGCCAAGGAGAGTTAATCCCTGTTTTTCAATTTCCTCACGGGTTCCCTCATTTAACACGCCATTCGGCGCACGGTTTACGATCAGTCCTACCTGCTTCGGCTTCATATCGCATTCTTTGATCAGCTCCGCGATTCTCGCAGCGGCCTGTACTCCTCTTCTTGAGCAGTCACTGACCAAAATAGCTGTATCCATTCCCGGAAGTATACCACGGCTGATATGCTCCATGCCTGCCTCGTTATCCACAACCATGAAGGGGTAATTCGGATACAGCTTTGCAAGCTGATTCTGCAGAAGTCCATTGACGAAGCAGTAGCAGCCTTTTCCCTGTGTTCTTCCCATCACAAGCAGGTCAAAATCATCTTCCTCAGTCAGAGCGCCTGCAAATTTAAATTCCGCATAATCTGCCTTGCTCATACCTGCCGGAATCGGGTTTTTGGATGCCATCTCTGCACGGGCAATCTCCTCCCGGATATCTCCAAGGGTAGCTTCTACTTCTACACCGAGTACCTCATTCAGGTTTGAGTTTGCGTCCGCATCAACTGCAAGAACAGGACCTTTTCCTGACTCGCAGAGATACTGGATCAGCAAGCCGCATAATGTTGTTTTTCCAACGCCGCCTTTTCCGGCGACAGCTATTACGTGTGCCATAAAAATCGGATGCCTCCCAAATTCAAGTAATTAATTCATTAAACCAGTGTGCAAAGGCCGGATCTGTCGATGATTTCAGATACGTCTTTCCATTTATTCAGTGCATACAGATGAATTCCATTGACACCGAGTGCACGGTATGCATCAATCTGTTTTACGGTATATTCGATACCCTCTTCTTTGAACTCTGCAACTTTCTTGTCGTAGAATACGTCGAACGGTTTGCCCTCTGCATCTTTTGCTGCAAATGGGTTCGGGAACAGCCAGTGTCTGGAGATCATTCTGGAAAGCTCTCTGTCCATAACACAGCCGTTTCTGGAAAGTGCCATGTTGATGGTAGCTGCCTGATCCAGGATCGGCATAACTCCAACGTCTACCGGCATGGTGATTCCTGCTTTACGGATTGCATCGAGCCAGTATTTGAACTGCTCCATATCCCAGCAGAGCTGTGTCATGATGTAGTCAGCTCCGTTGTCCTGTTTCTGTTTCAGAACTGCGATATCAGACTCCAGACTTCTGCAGGAGATGTGGCCTTCCGGTGAACCTGCAACAGCGATTTCAAATTTGTCGCCGTAGGTATCACGTACGAATTTTACAAGATCCGTAGCGTAGTCAAAGTCACCGCAGGTTGTGGTCTCGCCAAGCGGAATATCACCGCGCAGTGCCAGCATGTGGTCTACACCGTCAGCCAGATACTGATCCAGCTGTTCTTTAATTCCTTCTTTTGTGTTTTTGATAACGGTGAAATGAGTAACCGGTGTGGTTCCGGCATTTTTGATCATCTGACATACTTCACGGTTTGCTCCGACGTTTCCGCCGCCTGCTCCGTATGTACAGGAAATGTAAGACGGGTTGTACTTCATCAGGTGGTCGATGGTACCCGGCAGATTCTGCAGTCCCTTCTCTGTCTTTGGCGGGAACAGCTCAAAAGACAGAAGGGTCTTGTTTTTCATCTCTTCTGAAAGTTTCATAATTCAATTTACCTCCGCTTTAATATAATATATTCCTATTCTAAGTCCCGGTTCGCCTGTTCTGTTTGTTCCGATTCGCAGACCCCGGGGTCTTAAAACCGCTTTTATAGAATAACTGGTTCCGTCAACCAATTATCATTCACAGTCCAGCTCTACGATGCTGTTTGCAAGATCTACCATTTTGATCTTACCCTGCAGTCTGATCTCTTCGCCCAGGATGTCACGGATGAGAACGTATTCTCCATCGACATCGATGCGGCTTACGTTTTTACAGACAACTGTGTTTTCCGGATTTTTGTATACCGTTGCAAGGCACATAGGCTTACGGCTCTCTACTTACTCTTCAAATGCTCTTTACAAGCGTCAGTGCAAGGGACAGGCGCATATTGCCTTTCTGGAAATCGGATACTCCTCCCTGATCTGTTTTGCGGCGTCCGCCATTCCGGCTTTTTCCAGTTTGTCGGCCATCTCGTCGAGTTCTGCTGCGTGATGTTCATTGTGCTGCAGCATATGGTTAAAAGGGCAAGATTCTCGTCCTTGCATTTTTCTTCGGAACCGCATGCATTGCAGGCATGTCCGCAGTCTTCTCCCTCGTGATGATGGTCATGGTGATGATGGTGCTCGTCGTGAGCTCCGTGCGGAATGGGATTTCCATTCTCGTCATATAATAAATGCATAATATGGCCTCCTCTGTCCCCGTTTTTCTGCTCTGCCGTCCGTTTCGTCCGCTTTTGTTTTCCTGAAACATCCTGCAGATTGTACAGGGAATGATAAATAAATATCAATTCAAGTTTATTATACTCTATTTCATGCACAAAATCAATACAGCCTCCACAAAATTTCTGTACAATTCGCCGTACAGGCCGTCCTGGCATCCTTCTTTTTTCTTGCGTGGCTTGTTATTTTTTTTCATTTCCCGATTGTGTTAAACTTTTTTAATATATTTGGTCTGATTTCTTTAAATTTTCATGTTATACTAAACATAATTATGAGAGAAATACGGCAGAATCTTTTTTTGATTCAAGATACGGAGGGTTTTTATGGCACTTTCTATTCCAACCATCACATTGAACGACGGCAGAGCGATGCCGCTTCTGGGGCTTGGCACTTACAAATCGACAGAAAAAGAGGTAGAAAAAGCAATTGTCACCGCGGCAAAATACGGCTACCGTCTGATCGATACCGCCTCCTCCTATAAAAACGAGGACAGCATCGGCCGCGGGATCCGCGCAAGCGGGATTCCGCGGGAAAATTTTTTTATTACCACAAAGGTATGGAATACCGCGCAGCGGGTCGGTGATATCGAAGGTGCCTTCAACCGCAGCCTCGACCGTCTCCGTCTCGACTACGTTGATCTTTACCTGATTCACTGGCCGGTGCCGGGCTGCTACCCGGAGACGTGGCGCGCACTCGAAAAAATCCGCGAATCCGGGCGTGCAAAATCGATCGGCGTCAGCAACTTCGAGGAGCTGCACCTTACCGCCCTCTTTGAATTTTCCGGCGTCATCCCGGCCGTCAACCAGATCGAATGCCATCCGCTCTGGAACCGGAAACCGCTCATCGCTTTCTGCCGTTCACATGGAATCGCCGTTCAAGCGTATGCGCCGCTCGCAAGAGGTCTTTATCTGAATCGTGAGATTATGCAGCAGCTGGCAGAAAAGTATGTACGCACTGAAGCTCAGATCGGCCTCCGCTACCTCATCCAGCAGGGCATCAGTGTCATCCCGAAATCGACACATCCGGACCGCATTTTTGCCAACGCGGATGTCTTCGACTTCGAACTTTCTGAAGCCGACATGGCGCTCATCGACACGATGGACGAACAGCTCCGCTCCGCTTCCATACCGGATGACCTGCTGTAACTGCGGATTCACAGAAAAAGCAGCACAGAAAATCTGTTTCTTCCGTTTCAGATTTCTGTGCTGCTTTTTCTGTTTCTCTTTATTTCGAGGATACCATCCAGTCTGCTGCAGGTGCAGATCCAGTCCCCCATTGCTTCGGCTTCTTCTAAATCATGCGTGACC
>ENA-OQKR01000349-OQKR01000349.1-human-gut-metagenome-genome-assembly--contig:-NODE-349-length-19881-cov-3.538018_pt1 | contig 19881 bp, 18 predicted proteins | sample MGYA00242803_ERZ504806 | MGnify/ENA primary metagenome ERZ504806 (study PRJEB26092, sample SAMD00036399) | human gut metagenome | host: Homo sapiens | study: EMG produced TPA metagenomics assembly of...
GCAGTTATACCACGCCGCCCGCGGCGGATACTCCTGATCCAAAAAACCCTGCAAAATAGCAAGTCCGTATTCCACTGCCTGATCCAGAAAAACCATTCCCGCATCTTCCGCCACCCGAAGATCAAAAAGCACCAGTGCTCCCGATCCGATCGGCATGCTGTAATCTTTTACCATCAGCTGACTGGTACGGGCACTGGCTTTCCAGTGGATGCGCTGCATCCGATCCCCTTCCCGGTATTCCCGGATCTGAAAGATCTGGGACGGATCATCACCCGGTCGCTTTTCATCGTATTCTTCACTGTCGAGCAGCTGCTCCCGGATCTGTGATGCGATTTCTACCACAGCGGCATAATACTCCGGAAGTACGGAAAGTTCCTCTTTTCCATCTACCCTGATCTTCTTTCCAAACAGATGAAACAGATCCCATATTTTCGCCTGTTCCACCCATAACGCAACCGGCCCGCACTGACTACTGGTAATGGCTGTCGTCAGGCGGGTCGTTCCTCTCCCATCAGCCATTCCCTGAAAAGTTACTTCTTTTTCCGGCTGATAAAATCTGTTCTGTATCTTTATTTTCGCTTCCAGCCGGGACACTGGGATGCGGCTCTTATTTTCAATCCGCACCCCCACGTTGACCGGCTGCTCTTTTTCGGCAACTCCGATGGGAAGATAGATCTGTGCCTTCATATGTGCCGCAGTCCATAATAGCAGGATAACTGATACGACCGGCAGCACCACTTCCATCAGACACAGGCCGAGAAGCATGGGACTGTCATACAGGATCGCCAGATACAGTGTGACCACCAGCAGTCCGAAATATAATAGTTTGTTTTTCATTTTTTCACCACAGAAGGTTTCGTTGTTCCCTCCAGAATATCTTTCAGTACCTGTTCAGCAGTTACCCGATTGACTCTTGCTTTTCCGTTTAACTGGATCCGGTGCGCTTCCACATCGATAAATACATCCTCGATATCCACCGGAAGTACATAATTTCTTCCCCGCAGATATGCAAGCGCCTGTACCATTCTCGCCAGTGCGATCGTCCCTCTCGGACTGATTCCCAGTTCGATCAGTGCATGCGTTCTTGTGGCATTGACCAGTTTCCCGATATACTGATAGACTGCATCGTGAATATAAATTTTATGGATCTCATCCTGCAGCCGCAGAAGTTCTGCTCCGTTCATCACCGGTTCTACCAGATCCAGCGGATCGGTTGTGATCTTGCCTTTTACGATCTCCAGCTCATATTTCATATCCGGGTACCCGATGTGCATACAGATCATAAAACGGTCGAGCTGCGACTGCGGCAGCATGGAGGTTCCGGCACTTCCCACCGGATTCTGTGTCGCGATGACCACGAAAGGCTTCGGCAGTTCATGCGTGACCTGATCCACCGTTACCTTCCCCTCTTCCATGACTTCCAGAAGCGCTGCCTGCGTCTTTGGTGAGGTACGGTTGATCTCATCCGCCAGAAGCAGATTGCACATAACAGCTCCCGGCTGATACACAAATGTACCGGTTGCTTTCTGATATAAGGAAAATCCTGTCACATCTCCCGGCAGCACATCCGGTGTAAACTGGATACGGTTCTGTTCGAGATGCAGGGCTTTGGAAAAAGCCAGTGCCAGCGTGGTTTTTCCCACTCCCGGCACATCTTCGATCAGAATATGTCCCCCTGCAAGAATCGCAGTCATTGCTTTTATGATGCAGTCATCCTTTCCGATGACTGCTTTTTTGATTTCCTGTATCGCCCGGATCGCCGGACTCTCTGTCTGCTTCATCTTTTTCTCCCCTTTTCTTTCTGTAACCGTTTCGTACCTTCAAAGTTACTGTTTTCCGTCTACTGTTCCCCGGTCACCCGCATCTGTAACCGGCTTGCCGGAAGTTCCTCTCTGGCTTCTGTCTGTTTGAGAAGCTGCGCTTCACTGTCCGCCGTCACACAGTACAGACCGATACCGGATCCTGCTTCCGCCTCACTGCTGATCCGCAGCTCATACGTTTTCCCTTTTTCCACCGGAACTTTCTCTCCGATAAAGGAATACAGTGCCGAATTGGTTGTAAAACTGTCTGTCTCTTTTTCTCCCTGATATACCACAGTACCGGTTTCTTTGTCAATCAGTTCCACCGTAAGTGTATCAGAAATGCTCTTTTCTCCGGTATAGACACGGATCCTCAGATTGGACAGTACGCTTCCCTCCATCGTCAGATCCTGGCTCACGGAAGAACTCTCATCCACCTGGATGATATTGTCCGGTTCCAGATCCTGACGGCTGTTATCCAGGAGAACAATTTTTCCCTGGAACATGCCAAGCGCGCAGATCGAAGCCGGGATCACAAAGGCAAATACGCTGACCAGAAATGCCGCACGGATCTGCCATACCAGTCCTTTTGCGATCTCTGTTCCTTTTCGGATATGGTATTTCGGATGTCCGAAGACCACATAGACCAGAAGCACCACCCACATTGCGGAGCAGAGCATTTTTTCATCATGGAACATGTACAGATCCCACATTCTCACAGCAAACTGCTGTCCCGGCAGGATGTATTTCAGAATTCCATAGTTCATTACCTGCTCATCCACCAGGTTCTGGCTGCAAAAGATATACAACGCCACGATCAGCACATTTGTCACCATCACCAGCAGATTACCATTTTCATTCATGAAAATATTTAACACCAGAAACGGTACTAGCATCAGAAGCCACTGCGGGTTCCAGGAAGAGAATCCGAAGATTGCAAAACTCATTCCCACACACAGGAAAATCCCCCAGGAAAACAGCTCCCGGTTATCTTTTGCTTTTTTCTGGTATGCCCAGACCAGCATAAAAGCCGCTACCACAGCCACCAGATTGATTCCGTCAAAGAATCCAATGGTAAATGGTTTCTGCACGAATTTCAGCACGCCAAATCCTAAAACATTTCGTTTAAAGTAAATATTTCCGATATTCGGCAACACTTCGATCATCAGCGGAAGCGCCATTGCCACGGCGTATTTGATCAGATTGCGGATCTTTTTTTCCCGCAGGACCAGCAGTACCAGGAAAAACAGCAGTGCGTGATATTTGAACGTTGCCGCAACGCCGAAAGACAGCGCGAACTTCCATAAGCCGCCTCTCACATAAAAATACAGCCCCAGTACCATGAAAAATACGGTAAAGATATCATACTGGCTGAAAATAAACTGGCTGAACACTCCGATCGGAAATACCAGAAATGCAAACTTGCAAAGCTTTGCCTTCTTCTCTCCGAATCCCACTTCCACACCGATCTGATAGATCAGATGAGAAGTCGCATAATACAGAAGAACCGGAAGCAGTTTGTACCACATATTGTTGATAAAACTGTTTGTCAGCATCGCCTGCGGTGCATGGCCGGTCAGATATAACGGAAGATTCCAGATTGCATACGCCAGAAACGTACTCGGCAGATAGTTCGCATAATAGCCATGGGACTGCTCATAACTTGCCTTGTAAAAATCCGTAAAATGCTCATACATCAGAAACGACCGGTTTCCCGTCAGCATCAAATCCCCATACGCACAGGTAAAAAACAGAAACATCAGGATCACCGCTGAGATCACCCAGTCCAGCTTATTCAGTTCTTCCGCATCCCAGAGTTTCATGCTCTTCCAGCTTTCTTTTGTCCGTTCCCAAAATCCGGGCTTACGCTTTGCCAGTCTTGCTTTCATTTTCACTGTCCTCTTTCTCTTCAAAATTCAGTCTCTCTTCTTCCACGACCAGCGGACGGTCCAGCACACGAGTATTGATGCTCAGCACATACTCACCCAGCAGACCGATGAAAAACAGCTGCATTGCTCCCAGGAAGAACATGCCGATGAGTAACGGCGCCATGCCTGCCGTAAACCGATCCCAGTACAGCAGTTTCAGGATAAAATAAACAATCCCCGCCACCACGCTGATACCGCCTACGATAAATCCAAGAAACGTAGCCATCCGGAGAACCACTTTCGAATACGAAGTGATTCCGATCATCGCATAATCATATAAACTGTAGAAATTATTTTTACTCTTTCCCGCTTTTCTCTTCTGCTGCTCATAGGGAATCGCCGTATAGTCAAAACCGAGTTCTGCAATGATTCCCCGCAGATACGGCATCGGATCATGAAGATCCCGCACCACATCCACAAATGCTTTATCGTACAGACCGAAACCGGTAAACTGTTCGATATGGTCGATGTCCGTGATCTTCCGGATCAACTTATAATAACATCCCCGGATCCAGTACATCATCCGGTTTTCTTTGCTTGCTTTCTTGATGCCGATGACAATTTTGGAACCTTTTTCCCACTCTCTTACAAACTTTACGATCATGTCCACCGGATCCTGGAAGTCCGCACACATACGGACCACACAGTCACCCGTCGCCTGTTTCAGTCCGTAGACCGGTGAGCGCAGCTGCCCAAAGTTTCTGGCATTGAAGATCGCCTTGATATTTTTATCTTCGCACACAGTTCCCGCAGATACATCCGCGTTCTGTCCTTGGAATGGTTGTCGATAAACAGGATCTCATACCGGTATTGCGGCAGTTCTGTCTCCATCACCGTGACAATGGCTTCTGCCAGAGGTTTTACATTTCCCTCTTCATTGTATGTGGGTATTACCACAGAGATTTTCTTTTTCATTTGTCTCTCTCCTTCATCCAGCGGATCGTCTCCCGGATCCCGCTGGAAAATTCATACGCCGGCTCAAAACCGGTATCGTTTTTCAGACTCGATATGTCCGCACACAGATGCATGACCGGCTGTGTACCGTATGCTTTTTTACCGATCCCCGGTGTAGCGTCCGGAGCCGCCGCATCCCGGATCTGGTAAATGTATTCGCGAAGCGGTTTTGCTTTTCCGCTTCCCACACAGTAGATCGAACCATCTTTTCCTTTTTCCCCGATCAAATAAAATGCATTTCCTGCGTCCCTGCTGTACAGATAGTCCCACTCCTGTTCTCCCGGGGTAAATGCGGTCTCTTCTCCTGCAAGGAACTGCCGCAGCGCAGTCATCACCATTGTGCTCTCTTTATCATAGATTCCATATACGCTGAAGATCCGCGGCCAGATCCATTCCATCCCAAGCTCCTTACACAGGAGTTTTGAGAGTTTTCCCGCTGCCAGTTTGCTTGTCCCGTAAGCGGTTGTCGGATGTTCCGGCGCATCCGGACCGATTTTTTCCAGATCCAGCGGTCCGTATTCCGCCTGGGAACCCGCTCCGATAAACCGTCTGCATCCAAGCTTTGCAGCTGCCTCCACCGCCTCCAGCGTATAGTCGATATTTTTGCTCTGCAGCCGGACACTTTTATTTCTCGCCGCACCGGTATAACCCCAGGCAATATGGTAGAACGTATCAAAGGTTCCGTTACTTTTCCGGCAGCGTTTCCAGTTCTTCCAGACTACATTCCACCAGTTCCAGATGCGGATCTTCCGGCAGACGGTCTTTCCTTGCCGTATCCTTCCGGATCACCGCGCACACAGAGATTCCGTGTTTCAGGCACTCCTCAATGAGCGCTTCCCCGATCATACTGGTCGCTCCTGTCACGATCACTCTTTCCATAATACGCCTTCCTCCTCCATCTCTTCTCTCGAAAGAAACGGATACATATCTTCTAGGGATGCCGACACCATGGTTCCGTCCGGAAGCTGTCTGGACGCCAGTTTCGGCTCCGTCTTCTGAAGTTTCGACACAAAGACCTGACAGATCACCGGTGCCGGAGCTTCCATGACCACCCGCAGATCTTCTTCGAGTGTCGCACTGTTTCTACATTCTTTATAAGTAAATCCATACGCCGGTGCCAGCCTGGAAAGATCCGGGAAACTGAGATCCCCGCTCTCCTCGCCCACACCTACCAGATGACCGCCGAAATAAGCCGTCTGCGTCTGGCGGATGGAATGATATCCCTCGTTATTGATCACAAAGATCCGGATCGGCAGATTATGATGCCGGATGGTCTGCAGCTCCTGCAGATTCATCTGCATGCATCCTTCCCCGTTCACACAGATCACTTCTTTTTTTCCGGAACCGATACACACGCCGATCGCCGCCGGAAGCCCGTAACCCATCGATGCGGTCACGGCATTGGTATAAAATCTCTGATCTTTTTTCAGATAAATTGCCTGACTTCCCGCCACACGGGAGGTTCCCACACTGACCAGGATCTGTTCCCCTTCCGGGAGCACTTTTGACAGGCTGTCATAAAATGCATAGATATTCGTCCGTCCCGGTTCCAGCTCTTTATATTTTTCTTTTGTTACCACCGGATATTTTTCTTTCCAGTGACGGCATTTCTCTCTCCAGGATGTTTTTCCATCTGCAAACCACGGGTGTGCACGATCACATCCCGCCGCTTCCAGTACCCGGATGCAGCTCGTGATCAGTTCTTTTGCATCCGCTGCTACCGGAAGATCCACATGAAGTGTCTCTTTTTTCAGTTCCTCCCCGTCGATATCATTGAGGATCGTATAGGCATGTGCCGCCCATTTTTCATAAGCAAATCCGGTCTGTAAAAAGCTCTGTCTGCTTCCGATGGAAAATAACACATCACAGGTCTGCACGGCAAAGTTTCCCGGACGGTTTCCCGTTCCTCCGTTTCTTCCCACATACAGCGGATGTGCGGACTCCATCAGATCGATACTGCTCATCCCCGTCACCACCGGGATTCCGAGAAGTTCCACCAGATGCTGAAATTCATCATAGGCTCCTGCCAGCCGGATCCCGTGACCGGCAAAAATCAGAGGCTGGGATGCCAGTTTCAGTTTTTCCAGAATTTGTTTCACCGTCTCCTCGCTTACCGGAGCCGGAAGTTCTTTTGCATCCTCGCTCGGATCATACGCTTTCAGATCATCGGTTTCCACGACCGCACTCTGTACATTCAACGGAGATCCAGCCAGCACGGTCCCGGACGGCCCGTTTTTGCCAGGTAGATCGCCGCTCCAGATGATACCGGATCGTAAGCGGATCTGTCACCATGACAGTCGTATTTGTCATCGGTTCTACGGACGGCGTGACTATCATATTCCTGCACACCCATCGTGCGGATCTTTAAGCCGCTGTGACGCACCCGTGGTATCGTATCGCACCTGTCCGGACAGGACAAGCATCGGGATGGAATCCATCCACGCACACAAGGCTCCCGTAATGGCATTCGTCGCACCCGGACCGGAAGTCACGCAGACCGCCGCCATCCGGTTATCTACCCTCGCATAGGCTTCTGCCGCCATCGCTGCTGCCTGTTCATGATGATGATAGAGACAGGACAGTCCCGGATGATGTCCAAGCGAATCGTTCAGATGCATCGCGCCGCCGCCCGTCACGGTAAATACCTGGCTGATCCTTTCCTGTGCCAGACGATCCGCAATATAATCAGACACTTTCTGCTTCATATCCTCTACTTCCTTCCATCCCATTTATTCTCGCAGACCATGAATTTTCCGGAAGCCTGGATCGGAATCTCATCCACATAAGTGATCCGGATGTCCGCTTCCTCACCCAGATAATGCCGGTAGGCAGCGATCAGGTCCTCTTCCACCAGTTTTTTCCGGTCTGCGTTGACCAGCAGTTCATACTCTTTCTGTCCCCACTGGATGCATTTTGCCTGATAGACCACACCCTCAAACTTTAACAGCGTGTTCATAAATACATGGATCGACAGCGGCTCGCCCATACAATTATACATCAGAGAACCGCGGCGGCCGTAGATTTCCACATATTTTCCATGCATCCGCCCTTTTTCATCCTGATACATCCGCATAATTCCCGTATCTCCGGTGTCGTAACGCACCATCGGGAAGGTTTTGTTATAATAATCTGTAACTACCAGCCGTCCCAGTTCTCCCGGTTCTGCCGGCTCATCACTGTTCATTTTCAGCACTTCCGGGTAGAAGTTATACAGGTCGATCGTATATTCCCTATCCTCACCCAGCTGAATCGCGATAAAACCGTTTTCATTATTTCCATAAGAACGCACCGGAGAATGTCCGAATATTTCTTTTGTCAGTTCATAGGTTGCATCCGGCAGTGCCTCACCCATGGAAAATACCATCTCTACCTTCCACTTACTGATATCTCTTCCCGTCCGTCGGATATAACCGGTCAATGCAGTCAGTGCACTCGAATAGGTCACCAGTACCTGGATCTTCTTTTTCTCGATATCTTTACAGATCTTTTCCAGAGAATCATCTCCCATGTTGGAGATATCCACCATGACCAGATTATTTTTGAAAGATTTCCACATACTGATCGTATTTTTCCCCTTGATCCATGCCCGGAATTCCCCGCGCTTCATACCCATACGGAAACCGTTCAGTTCCATGCAGGAAATAAAGTTCATATTAACCCGGTTCATCTTGTCACCGTCACACAGAACGGTAAATGGCGTTCCGGTAGAACCACTGGTACTCAGCCGGTACAGATTACCCTGTTCTTTGCTGTTCTCCACCAGCACTTCCTCATAATGCTCAAGAAAATCTCCCTTGGTCATCACCGGGAAATCTTCCAGTTTTGTCCATTCCGGATGTTTTTTATAATACGGAGAATGGTTTTTTACATAGTCCAGAAGCAGATCGATCCTCCGCTCCATATATTCCGGTGTCACACCTTCCACGATCTCTCTTTTATTGACTTCTTTTAATTTTTTCAGCTTACCGCCTTTTGCAGCATCCAGAAGATTGAACACCACTCTTCTAAGAACTTCACCTGTCTGCATCTTTTCATTCTCCTTCTTTCTTCGCCGGTTTTGCCTTCCAGATCCCCAGTGCGATCACTGCCACAACCCGAAGCGTATTTGCTCCCAGGCATGCCCAGGCAAATCCGATCATCCCATAATTTTTTGCTGCCAGCACCGATGTGGTCAGCAGAATCACAAAATGTGCAAGCTGTATCCACAGCTGCCATTTTTCATCCGTAAATGTTAAAACAAGTATAAATAAAAATGCGGAAAACAATCCCAGCACCTGTGACAGATTGACCACCGTGACCAGTCCTTTGATGGACGGAAACAAGTCATGGTAAAACAGCCAGACAAACAGCGGTGTTCCCACCTGACAGCCCAGGAAAAAGACACCTGCCACACCGCCTCCTGCAAGCACTGCCTTTCCAAACTGATTCCGGTTTAACAGTTCCTTGCGTTTGGTCAGATAGGAGATCACGATTGTGTTGATTGGTGCGATCAGAAGCACCAGAGTCTTTCCGATCAGGGAAACCACATAGTAGATCGTCACCTGTTCGTTTCCGAGGATCTGCTTGATCACCAGACGGTCCATGTTCATCGTGGTATTCGTGATCAGATACGACAGCGTCAGGAAAAATCCGCGCTCCAGCGCCACGGAAAAATGGTCACTCCGCTGAAAAAACTTATGAAATACGGATCCGGTAACTGCCACATAACCGAGTGCAGCCGCCTCACCGACCAGATAGATCCACAGCCACTGATCCGTGATATGGTAAATCACAAATCCCGCAAGATATCCGACACCGATCAGCAGATAATAAATAAAATACCTCTGATAATTCAGATTCAGCCGGTATTCCACATCCCCGTAGTACCGGAAAACCGTCAGCAGAAACAGGGCAAATACCCCGATTCCCACAGGGATCCCGCTGATACTGTCCCTTGACATAAAAAGTGCCACACCGCTTCCCAGTACACCGAACAGCAACAGGATCCAGTCGTAGTCTCCATTGGTTACCTCATATGATCTTCGCACCACCAGACGGCTCGTATTCAACGCCTGCCCGATGGACGGACAGATGATCGCCACCAGTCCTGTAATATACAAAAGTTCTCCCAGCTGCTTTGCTCCCATATAGCGGTTGAGCAGCGGCGTGATGATCAGCTGCAAAACGCCGTTCATAAAGATCAGTCCGCCCATCGTATACAGGGTGTTGGCAGCGATCCGTTTTTTCTGTTCTTTCTTTTCCACCTGTTTCTCCCTATTATCCGCAGAAACCGGTCTGATTCTTATACTTTTCGCACCGGTTTTCTATGTATTTGCGCTTTCCGGAAGCAAGCACCGGGATCTCGTCCACCAGTTCTACTTTGATTCTGGCTTCTTCCCCCAGATACGGGCGGATCCGTCCGAGAATTTCTTCCTGATTCATCTTCTGCGGATCTCCGTTTAACCAGATGGTATAGTCTTTCACATCTTCCTGGATAAAACGATACTGTTTTACCCCTTCGATATCCCACAGATTATTGGTAATAATATACGGTGTTACCGCCTTTCCTTCACAATCGTAGATCAGATCGCTGCGCCGTCCGTAAAGTTCATCCAGATACAGCTTGTATCTGCCGTTTTTCTCTTTTCTGGTTGCCACCGCCGTATCCCCGTTATCGTAACGGAGAATCGGGAATGCATAATTAAACAGATCCGTGATCACGATTCTCCCCAGTTCACCCGGTTCTGCCGGTTCGTCGGAATCCATTTTCAGAATCTCATAATAATATGTCTCTGTATCGATACGATAGCCTTCGTTCTCTTCGTTCTGCAGTCCCATAATTCCGTTTTCTTCATTGGAATACCAGGCACGCACCGGGCAGTGAAACTGCTTTTCCAGTGTCCGGCGCACCGGCTCCGGCATCGTCTCGGAGATCGGAATGATCGCTCTCACCTTGCAGCGACTGCAGTCTTTTCCCGCCTTCTGAATATAGCTGCTCAGTTCTCCCAGTGCTGATGAATAGCCGACCAGACATTTTACTTTTTTCTTCTCGATCACCTGGAACATCTCCTCGAGTGCCTGCGCATCCATCCGGGAGCTGTCCATCATGATCAGATTTTCCTGTAACAGCTGAAATTTGCTTTTCTTTACGTTATTGACCCACACACGGATAAAAGCCTCTTTCATACCGATATAATATCCGGCTGCCGCTCCCAGGAAAATCCCGCCCGCCGTATTGTGGCGGATCTTATCCCGGTTCTGGATCATCCGAAGCGGCGTTCCGGTGGAACCGCTCGTACACATCACCCGGTTATCCGGTGCATCTTTGTATGTTTTTGAAAGAAACCGATCATAGTTTTGCCGAAACGTATCTTTATTGACGACCGGCAAATCTGTCAGCGCGCTGTCTGCCGGATAGTTCTTATAGAATTCGGTTGTCTCCACCGCATGGGCAATCAGCGCCCGAATCCGCTCTTCGGTTTCTGCGATCGATGTTCCTTCTTTCCATGCCCGCCGGATCTGGTCATAATATGTCCTTACCTTTTTCCCTTTTAAGGCATCCAGCAGCCAGAAACCAAACCATCTGAGTTTTTCGTCCAGTATCATTGTTCTTCCTTCCTGTTATACAAGCGCTTCTTTGATCGCATCTGCCATGGCATCCAGCATCGCATCTGTCATTCCCGGATACACACCGATCCAGAACGTATCTGTCATGATCCGGTCTGTATTTTCCAGACTTCCTGCCACACGGTAGCCTTTTCCTGTCGCACGCATCTGGTCAAAGCACGGATGTTTGATCAGGTTTCCGGCAAAGAGCATACGGGTCTGTACGCCTTTTTCCTCGATCTTTTGTACCAGCTGATTTCTGTCCACACCTTCCCGGCAGGTGATCAGAAAACCAAACCAGCTCGGTTCAGAATTCTCACATGCCTCCGGCAGGATCAGTTTGTCTTCGGTTCCTTTTAATGCTTCTTTCAGATAGTTAAAGTTATGAATTCTGCGTTCTACAAAGGACGGGAACTTGCGCAGCTGGGCACATCCCACAGCTGCCTGCATATCCGTTGCTTTCAGGTTGTATCCAAAATGAGAGTACACATATTTATGATCGTATCCTAATGGCAGTTCTCCATACTGGCGGTCGAACCGGTGACCACACAGGTTATCCTGTCCCGGTGCGCACACGCAGTCTCTTCCCCAGTCACGGAAAGAACGCACGATCTTATGAAGCAGCGGATTCTTTGTATAGACGGCTCCGCCTTCTCCCATTGTCATATGATGTGGCGGATAAAAGCTGGAGGTTCCGATATCTCCGATCGTTCCGGTCAGTCTGCTCTCTCCGTCGATCGTATAACGGGAACCCAGCGCATCGCAGTTATCCTCGATCAGCCACAGATTGTGACGGTCACAGAAATCTTTTACCGCTTTCAGATCAAAAGGATTACCCAGGGTATGTGCCAGCATCACCGCTTTTGTCTTCTCCGAAACCGCCTGTTCCAGAAGGTTCGGATCAATGTTATACTGCGGGATCGCCACATCGACAAATACCGGCACTGCGCCGTACTGGATCATCGGTGCTACGGTGGTCGGGAAGCCTGCTGCTACTGTGATCACCTCGTCTCCCGGCAGGATCTGTCTCTCCTTTAACAGCGGAGAAGTCAGCGCCATAAACGCCAGCAGATTCGCAGAAGATCCGGAGTTTACTAAAGAACAGTATTTTACTCCCAGATATTTTGCGAATTCCGATTCAAATTCTTTTGTAAACCGACCGGAAGTCAGCCAGAATTCCAGAGAACTATCTACCAGATTTACCATCTCATCCGCATCGTACACACGAGATGCATACGGGATCCGGTCTCCTTTTTCATACGGTTTTTTCTGATTGTGATATTTTTCGCAGTATTCCTTTGTCATCTCCAGAATCTGTTCTCTCGCCTGCTGTTCTGTCATTTCTTCAAACATGTTTTCTGCTCCTTTTTTATATTCGTTTCGTAACTATTCAGTACCTTCACAGTTACGAGCAAAAATGCATTTAAACGATAAAAACACGCTTTGCGAGTTTTTATCGTTATCGCGGCACTCCTCAAGGTTCCGTGCAAGCACGGACTTTGACTCGTTGCTCGCGTAAATCACCTTCGGTGATGGCATTTTTGCTTGTATGTCTCGGGATTTTGGCATATTTATGCCAAAACACCTCGCAGGATAATGGCTGCTGAATAGTTACTTCGTTTCCTTTTTATTTCTTCCGGTAAAACTGGAATTCTTCCTCATAGTACGGGAAGGTCTGATCCAGCTCATACGTTTCACTAAACCACTGGTAAGTCTCCGGATCATTCCGCTCCCAGATAGGCAGTGACGACCGACTGGTAAATACATACGGTGCATCCGCCTCTGTCAGCTGTTCCCGTAATTCCTGTAAGGATTCCGGAATCACCGCCATATCGCTGAAATCCATGGTAAAGCACTGGGTATTCCAGTGAAGCAGACTGTAGATTTCTGCCACATTTAACCCGAAACCATGCGTGTTTTCCGGAACCACTTCTGCAATTTCCTGTACAAATGCCTCCAGCTCGCCCACATTATGATAATTTTCTTTGATCTTACTGTTCTGGGAAAACTGCAGCACCGTTCCTGTACTCATGGCAAGCACTGCAGCTGCGCAGGCAAGTCCCAGTGTACCGTTCACGACTCCCGCCAGATCCATCTCTTCCCAGTGTTTCCATTTTCTTTTCTTAACAAATGTCATTCCCCTCTGCCCCAGATATGCCAGCAGGATCACTGCCGACAGGCTGACGCAGTCCAGGTTATGGTAGGATGGTCGGTTGACATAATATGTAATTCTTCCCAGTGCACTGATACTCAGGAAAAAGATCAGCTGCACCTGTCCGTCATTTTTCTGTTTCGCATAAAACCAGGTACTGATGCCCATCGCTGTCCCGATCAGAAACAGCGCGATCACACCCATATAGGCACTCGGATACATCGGCAGATCCAGATGCAGGATATCCACCATATAAGAATCCGACAATAACGGAATCAGGAATTCTCCCAGTGTATTTGCCGGACTGTGTTTGGACAGATTATAGAGATTCACGATTCCATAGGCTCCGAAAAATGATGCAGCCACACAGACCGCGTGTACCGGTACGGTTCGGATCAGAAGACCGATCCGCCATTCTCCCCCGGTAAGACACCGGGAAACAAAAAGCGCCATCCATGCCACGGCAAGAATCACGCCGGTTTCCGTGTTCCAGAGGATCGCCAGCAGACAGATCAGATATCCGGTCAGACCGATCCACCTATTCCACCACTGTTTTTTCATTAAAATCGCCGCATACAACAGAAGGATCATCGGAAAGATCATCCGATGCGGCCATACCTGCCAGTAATAACCGCCCCGCATCCCGAGTACCGGAAATGCCGCAGCAACTGCGCCAAGTGCCCGGAGGATCCGGCTTTCCACCGTCAGTTCCAGCACCAGAAATGCACAGACGTGTGCCAGTGTTCCAAGTGCCGCGATCATCAGCACGAACATCCGGAAATCTCCGCCCACCAGTTTCATCGGTATCTTAAATAACAGCCCATAATGCCCATAGATACTTGTCATTGTATCTGTATAAGGCAAGCCCTGATATACATTGTATACAGAGTTATAATACGCGTGAGCGTGAAAATAATCCCCCGCTCCGCACGCCCGAAAATATTCGGCGTATCCATACAATAAAATATCAGAATCGTCAGAACTGCATAAATAAGCCATACCATCCAGTCATTCTTTTCTTCTCTGATCTGTATGTTTGCATACACCCGGAAAAAATACAATCAGTTCTGCCAAAAACAGCAGAATCATCAGCGGCAACGGTTGTGTGTGCCAGCCATATTTTTTCCGATACGCTTCCTACCTGACCGGTTTCCATGGATACTCCGATGGCGTAAAAGATCATCTGCGATAAAATCAATACTGCAAATACCAGTTCATTGACTTTTTTATTTTTTCTGCTTAGCCATGTGCCTGGCTCCCACCGTTCTGTCAGAAGCATGCCCCCCAGAAATACCAGGCAGAATATTAATAACATGGCAGCATAAACAAGCAGATTTCCATTGCCCAGTCGGTTGATGTGATCCGACAGTTCCGGTATCAGAAAAGATGCTCCAAAGAATCCTGCTGACACCAGCAAAGCTGCCGCCCCGCACAGAATCTTTCGATTATTATTCATATTTTTCTTCCTTTTTCACATTTATCCTTTTCTATTTTCTTTCTGTCATTTCCCGGCTGTCATTTTATTTTTCCTAAAGAATGTGCCTTGGCACATTCTCGCGCCTGCGGCGGTCGCTTGCGACATCTACATTGTACGTCGCAGTGCGCATCCTCGCGGAGCGTTTTACTTTACAGGAAAGCAATTTCCTGTAAGGTAAAATATTTTCGGATCTGTTCATCCGTAAATGCGGTCATATCTTTCCCCGCAAGCCATGCCTGATACCACACGGCAGTCTCTTTCATCGCCTGCGCTACCTGCCAGTGCGGTTTCCATCCGAATGCGGTACGGATCTTTGAACAGTCCAGTTTCAGGAAATTCGCCTCATGCGGGCCGCCCTGATACAGATTTTCCCACGTGGCGTCCCCTCCCCAGGAATCGCAGAACAGATCTGCCAGCTGACCGGTGGTGATACAGTCGTCATCTCCCGGTCCCACGTTATAGGAGCCTGCACACGCAGGATTTTCATACTGCGCCTGCGCGATCATCAGGTATGCCCCCAGCGGTTCCAGTACATGCTGGTACGGTCTTGTGGAATGTGGATTCCGTACCGCTATTTTCTCTCCTTTTGCAACTGCGCGCACACAGTCCGGGATGATCCGATCCGGAGCAAAATCACCGCCGCCGATCACATTGCCCGCTCTCGCCGTGGACACCGCCACACCGGCTTCTTTTAAGAAGGATTTTTCATAGCTGTGTGTCACCAGTTCGGAACAGGACTTACTGTTGGAATACGGATCGTACCCGTCCAGTTCATCGGTTTCCCGGTAGCCCCACTCCCATTCGTTATTTTTATAGACTTTGTCGGTTGTCACATTCAGGAACGATTTTACGCTTTTCGTCTGACGCACCGCTTCCAGAATATTTACCGTTCCCATCACATTCGTCTCATACGTTCCCACCGGATCTTTATACGATTCCCGCACGATTGGCTGTGCCGCCAGATGAAGAACGATCTCCGGCTGTGCCTCCTGCATGGTACTTATAAGTTTTTCCCGGTCGCGGATATCTCCGATCACGGAATGCATGTTGTTTTCCAGCTGTAACGTATCAAACAGCTTTGCCTCTTTTGGCGCTTCCAGCGCATATCCGGTCACCTCGGCTCCCGCAAGGATCAGGATCCGGGAAAGCCAGGATCCCTTGAATCCGGTATGTCCGGTGAGAAATACTTTTTTTCCTTTAAAAAATGCCAGATTATTCATGTCTCTTATTCCCATACTTTCCATGGAGCATTTCCGCTTCTCCACATTTCTTCCAGTTTTTTCTTCTCGTTCATCGTATCCATGCACTGCCAGAAACCATTATGCCGGTACGCATCCAACTGCCCTCTTCTGGCTGCCTCTTCCAGCGGATATTTTTCAAATACCGTCGCATCTCCCTCGATCAGATCCAGGATCTCCGGCTCAAGTACCATAAATCCTGCGTTGATCCATCCGCTGTCTTCCTGTTTTTTCTCTTTGAAGTTTGTGATTTCTCCGTCTTCCCGCAGATCCAGCGCACCAAAACGTCCCATCGGCTGTACGGAGGTCAGCGTTGCCATGCGGCCGCCCTCCTGATGGAATTTTACCAGTTCATCGATGTTGATATCCGCCACACCGTCTCCATATGTCAGAAGGAACGGTTCACCGTTCAGATGTTCTTTTACCCGTTTGATTCTTCCTCCGGTCATCGTATTCAGTCCGGTATCTACCAGGGTTACTTTCCACGGTTCAGAGATGTTGTTGTGCACCGTCATTTTATTTCCCTGCGTAAAGTCAAATGTCACGTCACAGCTGTGCAGGTAATAATCTGCGAACCATTCTTTGATCATATGCTGCTTGTATCCACAGCAGATCACAAATTCATTATATCCATAGTAGGAATAAAGTTTCATGATATGCCAGAGAATCGGTTTGTCCCCGATTTCCACCATAGGTTTTGGTTTCAGTACACTCTCCTCACTGATCCGGGTACCGAAACCGCCTGCCAGTATTACTACTTTCATATGCATTCTCCTTATTTGATCCGTTGGGCATAAAAAGCCTTATTTTATTTATTGTATCAAAAAGGGGGCTTATTTACAAGTAGGAGGGAAATGCATCCGGACGCCCGGAGAAGCCGGATGGCAGGACAGTCAGAAGGTGGCAACGTGGGCAGAGGCGTTTTGAGCTAGCCACCAACTCCGACTAATATTCACGAGTGTCAGCTGACACTCGCGAAAGTCTACGTAGGTGTCGGATCTCAAAATCGCCTCTAACCGCCCACAAAGTGTTGCTCGCCTTTCTGACTGTCCTGTCATCCGGCTTCTTCGAGCTGTGTATTGGAACACGAAAAGGTACGCTACATGGTAATATAATAATAAATTTTCAGTGATCGACTTGTAAAAGTATTTTTGTTTTTACTTTAACAGACAATTTTATCCAAGATACCTTTTAATTGAGCGATTGCTACACCGTAGTTGGTCATTGCTACGCCCTGGTCTTTTGCCTGTTGGATGCGGTGGAGGACGTATTTGCGGTTGAACATGCAGGCGCCGCACTGGATGATCAGGTCGTATGGGGTCAGGTCTTTGGGGTAGTCGGTGCCGCTTACGACAGTCACTTCCAGGGTTTCGCCGTATTTTTTCTTCAACATCCGCGGGATCTTTTCTCTGCCGATGTCTTCTTTCAGTGGTGCATGGGTGCAGCATTCGGCGATCAGGACGCGGGAGTCGGCGGATAGGTTCATCAGTTTTTTGGCTCCCTCTTTGTAGTAGTCCAGGTCGCCTTTGTAGTCGGCGAAGAGGACAGAGAAAGAGGTGAGCAGGCTTCCTTCCGGTTTGTGTTCGTAGACATAGTCAAAGACCTGGGAGTCGGTGATGATCAGTTTTGGTGGATTTTTCAGCTGTTCCAGGGCTTCCACCAGTTTGTCGGTGGTGGCGCTTAGAACGATGCATTTTTTATCCAGCAATTCCCGCATCGTCTGTACCTGTGGGAGAATCAGGCGGCCTTTGGGAGCCTGGATGTCCTGGGGCATTACCAGGAGGACAACGTCTCCCTCGGATACCAGATCTCCGGTGATCGTCCGGCTGCCGAAGCCTTCGGGAACCATGCGGATCATCCGCTCTTTCAGTTCTGCGATTCCGGCTCCGGTTTTTGCGCTCACGATGCAGACTTTCTCTTTCGTCTGTTCTCTGAGTTTTTCTGCAAATGTCTGATTTCTTTCTCAGAACGAAGATCGCTTTTGCTTACTACCGGGATTACCGGTGTCTTTTTTCCCTGAAAATACCGGAACCACTCCAGTTCTGTTTCCATATCCTCGGATGCAAATAAGATCAGTGCCAGTTCTGTTTTCTGTGCAGCCAGCGCCGTCTTTTCCATACGCATGGCTCCCAGTTCTCCCTCATCGTCAAATCCTGCCGTATCGATCAGCACGCACGGACCGAGCGGTGCGATCTCCATTGCTTTGTAGACCGGATCGGTGGTGGTTCCCTTTACATCTGCCACGATGGAGACAGCCTGCCCGGAAAATGCATTGATAAAGGTCGGACTTTCCGCTGTTTGTTTTTCCAAATATTCCTATATGTAATCGGTTGCCGGAGGGCGTTTCCTGTAATGTTGTTCCCATCTGTGTTCCTCCTTTTCCTAAATTGTAATTTCCATATTTATTTTTTGACATTATGTAAACTTATTTTCACAATAATCTACACACCTTTATAGTAACGTGCAGACTCAAACTCCTGCTCATCATTTCCGTAACGAGACAAAATATGCTTCGTGAATTTTACTCGCGTAAATCTAACAGACACAGCAAACAACCCCTGCGCCTTTGCAGTTGCTATCTGCTGTGTCATATTTTCCGACTGTGTTTCCCGCTTATTTCAGCGTTCAAACAGTCGCTTTGTTCTTTTTAGAACCGGAAATCTCTCTGTCCGTTTTCAATATCCCGCAGGTGTTCTTCTGCGATTCTGCGGACTTTCTCGCTTGGGATATTGTCCAGTTCTTTTTCGATCAGTTTCATACCGATTTCTTTTGTCTTCGGTGATGCGTAGTCCTGCAGATACTCCATCAGTGTCATCAGTGCGTTCGGATGACAGCAGTTGAGAATCTGTTTGCTCTTGCACAGGGACATGAAACGGTCGCCGGTTCTTCCGGCGCGGTAACAGGCGGTGCAGAAGCTCGGGATATCTCCCATTCCCATTAACCACTGCACGATCTCATCCAGCGTTCTCTGGTCACTGACATCAAACTGTGCAGAAGTAACCTCATCTTCCGTCTCCGGTGTATCGTATCCACCAACACTCGTCTTTGACGCACCACTGATCTGAGAGACACCCAACGGAAGTACTTTTTCACGAACTGCCTGACTCTCTCTGGTAGAGATGATCATACCGGTATACGGCACTGCGATACGGATCAGCGCGCAGATTTTTGCAAAAATGTCATCACTGATACTGTTATCAAATACCGTTGGATCGATATCGTCCGCATGTTTGATACGTGGTACACTGATCGTATGCGGTCCCACACCGTGTACAGCTTCCAGATGTTCTGCGTGCATCAAAAGCCCTGCAAATTCATAACGATAAAGTTCCAGTCCAAACAGCACACCAAGACCCACATCATCGATACCGCCTTCCATCGCACGGTCCATGGCTTCGGTATGATATGCATAGTTGTGTTTCGGTCCCTTCGGATGCAGTTCTTCGTAGCTCTTTTTGTGATATGTTTCCTGGAACAGAATATAAGTTCCGATTCCGGCTTCTTTTAATTTTCGGTAATTTTCCACGGTGGTCGCCGCAATATTTACGTTCACACGGCGGATAGCTCCGTTTTTATGTTTGATACTGTAAATCGTTTTGATAGACTCCAGAATATATTCGATCGGATTGTTTTCCGGATCTTCTCCTGCCTCGATCGCCAGTCGTTTATGTCCCATATCCTGCAGAGCTGTCACTTCTTTTACAATCTCTTCCTGGGTCAGTTTTTTCCGGGCGATATGTGTATTCTT
>ENA-OQKR01000350-OQKR01000350.1-human-gut-metagenome-genome-assembly--contig:-NODE-350-length-19875-cov-7.600314_pt1 | contig 19875 bp, 17 predicted proteins | sample MGYA00242803_ERZ504806 | MGnify/ENA primary metagenome ERZ504806 (study PRJEB26092, sample SAMD00036399) | human gut metagenome | host: Homo sapiens | study: EMG produced TPA metagenomics assembly of...
CACCGGAGTTTTTCACACTGAGCCATGCAGCTCTGTGCGCTTATGCGGTATTAGCAGCCATTTCTGACTGTTATCCCCCTGTATAAGGCAGGTTACCCACGCGTTACTCACCCGTCCGCCACTAGAAATAGATCAAATCCACCGAAGTCTCAATGAAATATTTCCCGTTCGACTTGCATGTGTTAAGCACGCCGCCAGCGTTCATCCTGAGCCAGGATCAAACTCTCTGATAAAATGTTTGATTCACTCAAGATAACAACTAGCTATCTCTCGTTTTACTGTTTTTGGTTTTTCAAACCGTTCTTAAAAATGTAAAGAATTTTCGAGAATCGTATGTGTTTCACTGTTTAGTTATCAAGGTTATCTGTCTTGCGACAGCTTTGCTATTTTAACATGTTGTCTTCTGTTTGTCAAGAACTTTTTAATAAGTTTTTCAAACTTCTTCAACATTTGTTCTTTTCAACAGCTTTTCGAGTTTATCATAACTCTTTCGCTTTGTCAAGAACTTTTTTACTTTCTTTTCTCAAGAAAGAACGGAGAAGGAGGGATTTGAACCCTCGCGCCGCTATTAACGACCTACTCCCTTTCCAGGGGAGCCCCTTCGGCCAGCTTGGGTACTTCTCCAAATTGCCCTAGATTCGTCGTTTCACAGAAACGACTTTCTTCACACTCTCGTGTCTTTATTTAGTTCTCTTCGTTTTCACCGAAGAACCTTGTGCATTATATCGCACTTTTCATTTGTTTGTCAAGTACTTTTTTTCAAAACTTTTTAAGTGACTTGGCAAGCGGAGAGAGTGGGATTCGAACCCACGCGCCCTTGCGGACAAACGGTTTTCAAGACCGCCTCGTTATGACCACTTCGATATCTCTCCATATTTTGTTGACTGCGTTCGTTGTGTTCTCACCGCCGACGCAAGTGATATTCTAGCATCAATACCCGCATCTGTCAACAACTTTTTTACATTTTTTTCAATTTTTATTTTTATCTTCCCAGATTTCCCATAAAACCCGCTAAAATACGGCATTTTTCAATCACCAAACATTCTTTAATGTTTCAAAAATGCTTCCGCGATATCAAGATCCTCCGGTGTTGTGATCTTAATATTCTGATAAGATCCCTCTGCCAGAGCAACCTTTGCCCCTGTCTCCTGCTCTACTACCATGGCATCATCTGTAATTTTGCTCATATCTTTCTGACGAATGCTGTCATGAGCCTCACGTATCAGTGAATACGAAAAAATCTGCGGGGTCTGAATTGTCCACACACACTTTCTGTTTGGAGTTTCTTTTACATATCCCTCTTCATCAGAAAGTTTGACTGTATCTTTAGAAGGCATACCAATCACACATGCACCTGTTTCCTTCACTTTCTGCAGACCACGTTTAAGAATTTCTTCTGTCACAAAAGGTCTTGCACCGTCATGGATCAATACATATTCACAGTCTCTGCATTCACAAAGACCTGCATAGACAGAATCATAGCGTTCTTTTCCTCCCGGGATTACTGCCGATACCTTTGTAAATCCATATTTTTGCACGATTTCTTCTTTACAGTAGGAGATAGATTCCTCTCCTGTCACAAGAATAATATCCTGAATCAGCGGACTTTCCTGAAAACAGCGCAGGGAATAATACAGAACCGGGTATCCCTGTATCTCCAGGAACTGCTTCTGTACTTTACTGTGCATTCTTTTTCCCTGCCCTGCTGCCAGAACAATGGCCGTATTTCTTTCTGACATCTCAACGCTCTCCCAGTTTAAGATTCGGCACAGCATTCAGATCCCAGCCATGACGTGTACCTTTAATATATTCATAATAAGCAGCTACTCCGATCATTGCTGCATTGTCTGTGCAGAAGATCGGTGACGGCCGATAAAAACTGTAATTATTTTTCTTACATGCTTCTTCCATTGCCGCTCTTAACGTTCCATTCGAAGCCACTCCGCCTGCAATTGCAATCTTAGTCATCCCATAATCTTTGGCTGCAAGCATTGTATGCTCCACCAGCACATCAACTACCGCTTTCTGGAAAGATGCTGCCAGATCTGCTCTGTTTATCTCTTCTCCGGTCATCTGCGCATGATTAATATAATTCAACACTGCTGATTTTACACCACTGAAGCTGAAATCGTACGGACAATCTCCAATTTTAGCTTTTGGAAACTCAATTGCATTGGGATTTCCCTCTTTAGAGAGCTTGTCTACCTTTGGTCCTCCCGGATATCCCAGTCCGATAGCTCTTGCAACTTTGTCAAAAGCTTCGCCTGCAGCATCATCACGGGTACGTCCCAGGATTTCAAATTCTCCATAATCCTTAACGATCACAAGGTGTGTATGTCCTCCTGACACGATCAGACATAAAAATGGAGGTTCAAGATCCGGATGTTCAATATAATTTGCTGACACATGGCCCTCAATATGGTGGACCCCTACCAGTGGAAGCTTCTTTGCATAAGCAATTGCCTTCGCCTCAGCAACGCCCACAAGAAGTGCACCTACAAGTCCCGGACCATAAGTGACACCAATTGCATCCAGATCATCAAGAGTTACATCTGCATCTGCCAGTGCCTGTTCAATTACCTGGTTAATCTTTTCAATATGTTTACGGGAAGCAATTTCCGGAACTACCCCACCGTATAAAGTATGAAGAGCGATCTGTGAAGAGATCACATTTGACAGAATAGTTCTTCCGTTTTTGACAACAGAAGCTGCAGTCTCATCACAGGAACTCTCAATTGCAAGAATTAATGTATCTTTCATTTTCTGTTCCTCATATATCCGACGGATAAGTCATCCGTTTTACTACTTGTTCATAATCAGTTTCAGTGACATATTATTCCTCAAAATTCAATTCCAGACTCTTTCCGTCTTTTCCCGGATATGCATTTGGAAAAATTTCACGAACTTTATCCATAAACTCATCCGGTCTGACCAGAGACGGACTGTAATGTGTCAGCCACATCTCCTTTACCCGGGCATCACGGGCCAAAACCGCCGCCTCGCGGAAAGTCATATGCTTGTATCCGCGTGCTTTGTCTGCTTTGTCATCTTCTCCGTACATTCCTTCACAGATAAACAGATCCGATTCCTTTGCATTTCGCAGGATAGATTCTGTTGGTCTGGTATCTGTTGTATAAGTAAGCCTGATTCCTTTTCTCGCAGGTCCAAGTACCATCTCCGGTGTATAGGTAATACCGTCTGCTTCGATGGTCTGCCCTTTCTGGAGCGGATTCCAGTATTTCAGTGGAATATCCTGCTCTTTCGCTCTCTCAGCCGAGAATTTCCCCTGGCGGAGAATCTCAAGGGTATAGCCATAACAGAGTACATTATGGTTCACTTTAAAAGCCGTAATACGATAGCCATTTAATTCAATGACCTGTTCCGGCTGTGTAATCTCAATAAATTTAATTTCAAACGGAAGCTCCGGTGCAATGACGCGAAGTGCATTGACTACTCTCTCCAGACCTTTGGGACCTACCAGAGTCAATGGTTCTGTGCGGTCTGCATTTCCCATAGTAAGAAGAAGTCCCGGAAGCCCGCTGATATGATCTCCATGATAATGAGTAAAACAAATCACATCAATAGGTTTAAAGCTCCATCCCTTCTCCTTAATTGCTACCTGAGTACCTTCACCACAGTCAATGAGCAGACTGCTCCCGTTATATCTTGTCATAAGCGCAGTCAACCATCTGCGAGGCAGAGGCATCATTCCACCGGTTCCAACTAAACATACATCTAACATATATTCCCTCTATTTTCCAGCTTCCGGCAATTCCCTTAAAAGGTGTATGGTCCGGCTGCTGATTTTTTCTGCTTTCATTTCTTTTTCATTCGGGATGTCTGGTCATAAGCAGCGCATCCTCCACAGGATCACTGTAATATGCCTTACGTATTCCATCTCCGGTAAATCCCATACGTTCATAGAGACGGATTGCAGTCTCATTTCCCACACGTACTTCCAGATGGATTGTCGTAACCTCCCTCTCTGCTGCAAGGCGGATCAGGCTCTGCATCAGAAAAGCGCCAATTCCTTCTTTTTGTCTGTCCCTGCGCACAGCCACATTGGTAATATCTCCCTCATCCAGAACCATAAGAAGACCGCAGTAACCCAGAATCTTTTCTTTCTCTTCCACCACCAGAAACATGGCATCATCCCTGGTCATAAAAGTAAAAAAACCTTCTTTTGTCCATGGCACATGAAAAAGATCCTGCTCAATCTCCATTACCTGATCCAGGTCATCCACAAGCATTTCCCGCAGGATCATATTTTTGTACCTGCCGGTTTCTGCTCTTTTTCTCTCTCTGCGCGCTCACGCTCTGCCTGGGAAACGCGGAGATATTCCGGGATATGTTCCATAGCAGTCTCTGTGCGTCCTTCTTTATAATAAATACTGCCAAGAGCTGCCACTGCCGCTGCTCTCTGTTTATTTACATGAGCCGGTGCAAAAGAATACGGAACCTGCAGTTTCTCTGCGATCAGTTCACGAAATACAGGTACACCGTCTCCCAAAAATGTAACCATCTCTCCTCTCTGATTCAGTTCTTCCAGCAGTTCCTCGATCGGTGCTGCCCACTGTTCTTTCAAAGTCATAAGCTGATGCTCTTCAAATCTGTAAATTCCTGTATATACCTGCTTTCTTCTGGCATCCATGATCGGACAGATCAATCCCTGTGCATCATAAAGATTATATGCCAGTGCATCTACTGTCGGTACTGCTACCAATGGTTTCTTCAGGGCAAGTCCCAGGCCTTTGGCTGTTGCCGAGCCGATACGGAGTCCTGTAAAGGATCCCGGTCCCGCTGCCACTGCAATAGCATCTACGGATTCGAGTTCCAGTTCCGTCATCTTCACAATCTCATCTAACATCGGAAGCAAAGTCTGAGAATGTGTTTTCTTATAATTTACAGTATACTCAGCCAGTAATGTATCATCTTCCACAACTGCTACAGATGCAACAATTCCTGAGCTGTCCAAAGCTAAAATTTTCATTTCTACCTCCTAACTGTTCTCCGGACCAATCACTGTAATCCTTCTATAATCAAAGCCTTTCTCCAGATCTTTCTCTATGGTTACTTTGATCAGCTTTTCCGGAAGGATTTCTTCAATCAGATCAGCCCATTCGATCAGACAGATTCCCTGTCCGAAGAAATAATCGTCATATCCGATTTCTTCCATTTCCTCAATGTCACCGATACGGTAAACATCAAAATGATATAAAGGAAGACGTCCGCTTTCGTATTCCTGAATGATCGTGAATGTCGGGCTGCAGATAGGCTCTGTGATTCCAAGCCCTGCCGCAACTCCCTGGGTAAATACGGTTTTTCCAACTCCAAGATCACCTGTCAGAGTATAAATCTGACCCGGTTTTGCATTCTCTCCGATCTTCTTTCCCACCTCAAATGTTTCCTGTGGTGTTTTTGTCTCTATAATCATCTTTTCCACCTTTTTCTTGCAGAATTGTTCTTTGCATATTATAATAGAGCGAACAGCGAAATACAATACTTTTTGAAAAGGAGACTTGAAACTATGGCAAATCCGATAGTTACAATTACCATGGATAATGGCGATGTGATGAAAGCAGAATTATATCCTGAGATTGCACCGAATACAGTTAATAACTTTATCAGTCTTGTAAAAAAAGGCTTCTATGACGGACTTATTTTCCATCGTGTGATCAACGGTTTCATGATCCAGGGAGGATGCCCGGACGGAACAGGTATGGGCGGTCCGGGATACAGCATTAAGGGTGAATTCACTCAGAACAGATTTAAAAATGATCTGAAACATACTGCAGGTGTTCTTTCCATGGCACGCGCCATGCATCCAAACTCAGCAGGAAGCCAGTTCTTTATCATGCACAAAGATGCTCCGCATCTTGACGGTGCTTATGCTGCATTCGGCAAGATCACTGAAGGAATGGATGTTGTAAACCGTATTGCAGAAGAAGATACCGATTACAGCGACCGTCCGCTTGACGAGCAGAAAATCAAATCCATGACAGTAGAAACTTTCGGTGTTGATTATCCGGAACCGGAGAAATGCTGATTCGCTGACTGTTTATGCCCCATGCAGTTTTCAGGTTGCATGGGGCATATTTCATCAGTCCGTAAATACTTTCACTTCACCGTCAATCACTGAATAGTAAAGATCTTTCTCTTTCTTCATCTTCGCTCTTCCATTTGTTCCCTCGGTGATTGCTTTTTCTACAAATGCAATCTGATCCGCCGGAACCAGCAAATGCAGAACTACCCTGTCAGTGTATTCAGAATCAAGGATCGGTAATTTCTGTTCTCCGGCAATATACTGGATCTTGCCTATCCCGGTATAATCCGTAACTACTTCCATAGAAATTCCGTAGGTTTTCTCAATCACTGTGCTGGCGGCAAGACCTTCCTGCAGACTCCTGGAATATGCTCTGACAAGACCTCCTGTTCCAAGAAGTATCCCTCCAAAATATCTGGTAACTACTGCTGCCACATTATAAATATCTTCCCCCAGGATTACATCCAGCATTGGTCTTCCCGCAGTGCCTGACGGCTCACCATCGTCACTGCATCTGGTATATTCCCTGTTCTTTCCCACCGAATATACATAGCAGTTATGTCTGGCATCCCAATATTTCTTCTTCATTTCCTCTATAAAGGCCAGTGCCTCCTCTTCGGTCTGTACAGGACGCACTGTAGCAATAAATCTGGATTTCTTTTCCACGATCTCGCCTTCCCCGCCCTCGTAAACTGTCTTATATTTCTCAAGCATGTCTCATACTCCTCTTTCCGTTCTCTTATTGACTCAGTGTACCATGAATTACAAAAATGTGCCAGCACAGTGTATACTAATCCTGTAAAAAAACACAATAACCATTAAAAAGATCCAAAAGCAATTGTGAATTTTTATTTTTCTGCTTTATTTACTTATTCTTATTTGATATAATAGAACGGATTATAAAGGAGGTTTAACATGAACTACGGTAAAAAGTCGACTGCAAAGAAACGGACGGCACTGATCTCCCGTTCTTCCATGATGGGAAAGCGCGCCAGAGTTTCTTTCATCAGAGTCCTGTTCGTATCACTGATAGCACTCTGCATCGCAGTAACCTGTCTGGGTGTGGGGTCATTCAGGGGTGTAATTGATACTGCTCCTGATGTTGATGATATTGATATTATGCCACTTGGCTATGCAACCTTTCTCTACGATGATGCAGGGAATCAGATCCGTAAACTGGCTGCTCCGGATTCCAACCGACTGCCTGTCACTCTCGAGCAGATACCTGTTGATCTGCAGCATGCAGTTGTCGCAATTGAGGATGAACGTTTCTATGAACATAACGGTATTGACGTAAAAGGTATTCTTCGTGCCGGAATGAAAGCTCTCACTACCGGAGATTTCTCAGAAGGTGCCAGTACGATCACACAGCAGCTTCTTAAGAATAACGTATTTACCAACTGGACCAGTGAATCTACTCAGCTGGAAAGATTTACGCGAAAAATCCAGGAACAGTACCTTGCTGTCCAGGTTGAGAAAAAAACTGATAAAGACACCATTCTTGAGAATTACCTGAACACAATTAACCTGGGTGCCGGTTCCTACGGTGTACAGGCTGCCGCACGACAGTATTTTGACAAGGATGTATGGGATCTGAATCTTTCTGAATGTGCAACTCTGGCAGGCATCACACAGAACCCGACGAAATTTAACCCGATCATCAATCCTGACAGCAACAGGAAGAGACGCAAGGAAGTTCTCCAGCATATGCTGGATCAGAACTATATTACTCAGGATCAGTATGATGAAGCTCTTGCAGATGATATTTATTCCCGTATCCAGGCCGCTCAGGAAAAGAACTCCAGCACTGATAATACTGTTTACACATATTTTGAAGATGAACTGACAGATCAGATCATCAACGACCTGATGAATATCAAAGGTTACACCAAAAAACAGGCAACCAATCTTCTCTACAGCGGCGGACTTAAAGTATATACAACACAGGATTCCAAAATCCAGAATATCCTGGATGAGGAATATGCAGATCCTTCCAATTATCCGGACACTGTCCAGTATGAACTTGACTATGCCCTGACGGTTACCGATCCTGATGGAAATCAGGTAAACTACAGTAAGGAAATGCTGCAGCTTTATTTTCAGAATGAGGATCCCGATTTCGATCTTCTGTTCGATTCCCCGGAAGATGGACAGACTTATGTAGACAAATATAAGGCAAGCATACTCGCCAACGGAAGTAAAGTTCTTGCAGAGCGTGTCAATTTCGCACCTCAGCCACAGTCTTCCATGAGTGTGATCGACCAGCATACCGGCTATGTAAAAGCTCTGATCGGTGGTCGTGGAGAGAAAACGGCAAGTCTTACACTGAACCGGGCAACGGACACTACCAGACAGCCTGGTTCTACCTTTAAGATCGTGTCCACTTATGCACCTGCTTTAAATGAAAAAGGCATGACTCTTGCAACAACATTTGAAGACGAACCTTATGAATATCCGGATGGTTCCCCTGTAAACAACGCAACCCGTTCTTACAACGGAACAACCACGATCCGTACTGCGATCCAAAATTCCATTAACGTTGTAGCCGTCAAGTGTCTGGAAAAAGTAACTCCTGATCTTGGATTGAAATATCTGGACAACTTTGGTTTTACAACCCTTGCTCATGGAACAGAGGCTGACAAAGATGCCAATGGTAATGTATGGAGCGATGCAAACCTTGCCACTGCGCTTGGCGGCATCACCCGCGGTGTCACAAATGTTGAACTGTGTGCATCCTATGCAGCCATCGCAAATGGCGGAAATTATATCAAGCCAATTTATTACACAAAAATTCTGGATCACAACGGAAACGTCCTGATCGAGAATACTGCTGCCGAACGTTCCGTAATCAAAGAAAGTACTGCTTTTCTTCTCACCAGTGCAATGGAGGATGTTGTAAAACAGGGTACAGGTACAGCCTGCCAGCTTGACAATATTCCTGTTGCCGGAAAAACAGGTACAACCGAAGCCTATAACGACTTGTGGTTTGTGGGTTATACACCATATTATACATGCGCAGTATGGTCCGGTTATGACAACAATGAGAAATTACCTGATTATGCGCGTAACTTCCACAAAGCTTTATGGAAAAAGGTTATGACTCGTATCCATGAGGGACTTCCTTCCAAAGAATTCGAGAAGCCTGCAAGTGTAGAAAAGTTAAGTGTCTGCGAGGAAACCGGACTTCTTCCAAGAGCCGGCTGTCCGGTGATCACTGAATACTTTGACGTAGGTACCATGCCTACTGAATACTGTGACCAGCATTTCTATGACAGTGATGATTATGACTATAATTATGATACAGATTCCTCTGATCAGACTGACAACACCACTGACACTGATAACAGCGAAAGCTCTGATAATGGAGATACCGACAACAGTGGTGACAGTAACAATACTGATGATAACGGTAACAGCGGTGACGATGGTACTGATAATACCGGCGGAAGCGATGACAACGGTGACGGTAACGAGGATGATTCCTCTTATCAGGTCGACTATTATTAAGGCAAAAATACCGGTACAGGAGCACCTCCGAATGATGTTCCTGTACTGCAAAAAAATCCACAGTCCTGTCAACTCAGGACTGTGGATTTTTATTATATTTTCTAAAATTAGTATTCTCAGATATTATACTTCTTTAATAACCATACGCGCAGATCCGTAAATACCTGCATCATTTCCGAGAGTTGCAAGAATGATCGGTGTTTTCTTGCATGCTGTAAAAGCATATTTCTCATAGTATTTCTGAATACAGTCGATCAATGGCTGTCCGGCTTTGGAAACACCACCGCCGATAACGATGGCTTCCGGATCTGTCACACATGCAAACATGGCAAGTGTTCCACCAAGCATTTCTCCTACCTGTGCCATAACATCGCAGGCTACTTTGTCGCCCTCTTTAAAAGCATCCAGAACATTCTTTGCTGAAAGTTTTGTAAATTTGCGAAGAACAGTCTGCTCATCTGTAGCAGCCAGAGTTCTCTGTGCCACGCGAACGATACCTGTTGCAGACGCATACTGCTCCAGACATCCACAGTTACCACAGTTGCAGGCTTCCTTTTCTTCATGGTCAACTGCTGCATGACCGATTTCTCCACCTGCACCATGAGCACCGCCAACAATCTTTCCATCAACGATGATTCCACCGCCGACACCTGTTCCAAGAGTTACAAGAATAACGTTCTTAGCTCCTGCTGCTGCGCCTTTCCATGCTTCGCCAAGTGCTGCTACATTGGCATCGTTTCCTGCTTTGGACGGAAGTCCTGTCAGTTCTGTCAGTTCCTTAGTAACTTCTTTAAAGCCCCAGAAAAGGTTTACCGCACATGGCACTTCCCCTCTCTCGTTAACAGGTCCCGGTACCCCGATTCCCACACCGTCGATTTCTTCTTTATCCAGCTTACGCTCTGCGATCTTGTCAAGGATTGTCTTTGCAATATCCGGCAGGATTGCTTCTCCACTGTTCTCCTTACGTGTAGGAATTTCCCATTTCTCAACTAAGACTCCGTCTGTCTGAAAGAGTCCACATTTTACAGATGTACCACCAACGTCAATTCCAAAACAATACTTTCCCATAATATCTGATATCCTCCAAATTACTTTAAATTATTTTTCTTCACGTTTCTTTGCAAGGTTTGCCTGAACACGTTTGTACAGCTCTTCCGCTGCATTGTATCCCATCTTCTTCTGTCTGTGGTTAACTGCCGCAGATTCAACGATAATAGCCAGATTACGTCCCGGACGGATAGGCAGAGAATGGCATACAATCTTATTTCCAAGATACTCTGTATATTCCTCATGCAGGCCGAGACGGTCATATTCTTTGTCTCTGTCCCACTCTTCCAGTTTGATAACCAGATCCACAGACTGTGTATCCTTAACGCTCTCAACACCAAACAGAGTTTTGACATCGATAATACCAATACCACGAAGTTCAATGAAATGTCTTGTGATATCCGGTGCCGAGCCCACCAGCGTCACATCACTGACTTTACGAAGTTCTACAACATCATCACTGACAAGACGATGTCCTCGTTTGATCAGTTCCAGCGCAGCCTCACTCTTGCCAATTCCGCTCTCACCTGTGATCAGGACACCTTCACCATATACATCCACAAGCACACCATGGATGGAAATACATGGTGCCAGCTGTACACCCAGCCAGCGGATAATCTCAGCCATAAAACTGGAAGTTGTACGCTCTGTCACGAAAGTCGGAACATTATATTTAACTGCCAGATCGATCATATCCTGTGATGGTCTTGTCATTGTACTGAAAATTACACAGGGAATCTTGCTGGAAATAAATCTTTCATATTTAAATTTCCGTTCCTCATCACTGAGCTGCATCAGATAAGTATACTCTACATATCCGATGATCTGTACCCGTTCATTTGCAAAATGCTCCAGATATCCTGTCAGCTGCAATGCCGGTCTGTTGATCTCCGCTGTCTTGATCACAATCTCAGACAGATCAATTTCAGGAGTCAGGTTGTGAAGTCCCAGTTCCTGAACTAATTTTGTCAACTGTACACCCTTCATTTATTTCTCCTTTTCAGTTCAAAATCTGAAAGCCCGGTCTGTCCGCTATCTCAAAACCTGTTCATATAGACATAACTCATTTATAGCTGTCGTCCGAAACTTTCATAGTAAATTTCACGTCTTTTTTATTATATCACATCACTATATACAACTTCAATTACAAAAAGCGAGAGTCTTTGGGTAATATGTAGAAGAACCCAGGAATATTTTTACATATTTTATATTTTTTTCTCACCGGCTCCATGAAAAAATTCATAGACTTTCTGTGCACTTCCTGCATTCATGCTTTCTGTCTCCGCAAGTTCTTCCAATGATGCATCTCTGATATTCTCAATGGATTTAAATTTCCGCATTAATGCTTTCCGCCTGGTTTCACCGATACCAGAGATATCATCCAACAGGGAATGCACCTGTTCTTTACTTCTCAGAGATCGGTGAAATTCAATGGCAAAACGGTGCGCCTCATCCTGGATTCTGGTGATCAGGCGGAAGCCTTCACTGTCTGTATCAATGGGAATTTCAAGATTATTGTAATACAGTCCTCTGGTTCTGTGATGGTCATCCTTGACCATACCACAGACAGGAATCTCTATTCCCAGAATTTCCAGGACTTTTAACGCAATATTCACCTGTCCTCTTCCACCATCCATCAGGATCAGATCCGGCATAATAGAAAAGCTGTCAAACTCATCTTTTCCCTCATGAGTAAATCGTCTAGTAAGTACTTCTTCCATGCTTGCATAATCGTTCGGTCCCTGAACCCACTTTATTTTAAATTTGCGGTAATCACTGCGCTTTGGCTTTCCTTTCTCATAGACAACCATGGAACCTACAGATTCAAAACCACTGATATTGGAAATATCATAAGCCTCCATACGCCTGATTCCCGACAGTCCAAGCCACTCTTCCACTTCATGAACTGCTCCGATGGTTCTTCCTTCTTCACGTTTGATACGCTCTCTGTCTTTATCCAGAACCATCTTTGCATTCTCTTCTGCCAGCTCTACCAGCTTCTCTTTCGTACCTTTCTTCGGTACCCTGATATAGACTCGCTGCTTTCTTCGATCTGTAAGCCATTCCTCTATGATCTTGGCATCTTCGATTTCTTTTTGCAGCATGATCTCACGTGGGATAAACGGAGTTCCGGCATAAAATTGCTTCATAAAGCTGGATAATACCTGAGCCTTTGTATCGCCACGCGCCACACGCAGATAGAAATGCTCCCGCCCGATCAGTTTACCTCCCCGGACAAAGAATACCTGTACAACAGCATCCTGCTCCCGCAGATCAAGGCTTTCATCCATGGCAACTGCGATGATATCCTTATCTTCCTCTCCGTAACCTGTAATTTTCTGACGTTCTCCGATCTTCTGGATACTGCGGATCAGATCCCGGTATTCCATGGCATCCTCGAAACGCATTTCTTCGGAAGCTGCCATCATTTTGTCGGTAAGCATATCAATCGTATCCTTAAAGTCTCCATTGAGAAATTTCAACAGTTCTGCGATATTTTTCTTATATTCTTCTGAACTCACATAGCCCTGGCATGGCGCACTGCATTGTTTCATGTGATAGTACAGACATGGACGGTCCTTCCCACAATCTCTTGGCAGTACCCGATTACAGGATCGCACCTTATAAAGTTTTCGCACAAGCTCGATCACATCTTTTACAGCCCCGGCACTTGTATATGGTCCGAAATATTTCGCCTTGTCTTTCTTCATTCTTCTGGCAAAAAGAACTCTGGGATATTCCTCATTTACTGTGACTTTGATAAACGGATAACTCTTATCATCTTTGAGCATGGTATTATATTTCGGTCTGTGCTCCTTGATCAGATTACACTCCAGCACAAGGGCTTCCAGTTCCGAATCTGTGATAATATACTCAAATCTGGTGATATGGGTAACCATCTGTTCAATCTTTGCGCCCTTATTTCTGCTGCTCTGGAAATATTGACGCACCCTGTTTTTCAGACTGACGGCTTTTCCAACATAGATGATCTCGTCCTTCTCCCCATGCATAATATAAACCCCCGGCTTACCCGGAAGTTTTTTCAGTTCTTCTTCTATCTGAAACATAAACTCTCCTCTATACAAAAAATCCTGCCCTGAACGCTTTTCGTATCCATGAGATATTACAGCGTAATTTCCTGTGATACGAAAACAGAGCCGGAAATTATTTCATTTCCGACTCTGTTATTGTATCACTGAATCTCTGGCTTATCCAGCGTTACTGTATTCTGTTTTTCCTCCGGAATTACCAGATCATCCAGATTTTCCGGAATCTCGATTCCACGCTCTGCCGCATGGAAAATCTTCATAAATTCCTTACCTGTAATGGTTTCCCTGCGGATCAGATAAGCAGCAATCTTATCAAGTGCTTCTCTGTGACTGCCGATCAGTCTCTTTGCTTCTTCATAGGAATTATGCAGAAGTATCATCACCTCATGGTCAACCTCTGTGGCAGTGTCATCGCCGCAGTTTAACACTGCTCTTCCGCTGAGATACTGACTCTCCTGTGTAGCCAGACCCATAAGTCCGAATTTATCAGACATACCATATTGTGTAATCATGGCTCTTGCCACTTTGGTAGCCTGCTCAATATCATTGGCTGCCCCGGTTGTGACAGTATCAAATACCAGTTCCTCTGCTGCACGTCCGCCAAGATATCCCACAAGCATTGCTTCCAGTTCCTTCTTTGTATTGAGATATTTCTCCTCCTCGGGTACCTGCATTACATAACCAAGTGCCCCCATTGTTCTCGGCACAATAGTAATCTTCTGTACAGGCTCTGCATCTTTCTGCAGGGCGCTTACCAGTGCATGTCCTACCTCATGATAGGATACGATCCTGCGCTCCTGTGCACTGAGGATCCTGTCCTTCTTCTCTTTACCTACCAGAACTACTTCAACAGCTTCGAGAAGATCTTTCTGGGATACTGCACTGCGTCCACTCTTAACAGCAAGGATAGCAGCCTCGTTGATCATATTAGCCAGATCCGAACCCACTGCCCCGGAAGTTGCAAGTGCAATGTTCTCAAAATCAACAGTCTCATCCAGATGTACATTTCTTGCATGAACCTTCAGGATCTCGATTCTTCCCTTCAGATCCGGTCTGTCCACAATGACACGTCTGTCAAAACGTCCCGGACGAAGAAGTGCCGGATCAAGAACCTCCGGTCTGTTTGTCGCAGCAAGGATCAGAAGTCCCTTGGATGTATCAAAGCCATCCATCTCCGCAAGCAGCTGGTTCAATGTCTGCTCACGCTCATCATTTCCGCCGCCATAGCGGGAATCACGGCTTTTACCAATGGCATCGATCTCATCGATAAATACGATACACGGAGCATTCTTCTTGGCTTCCTCGAAAAGGTCACGGACACGTGAGGCACCCACGCCCACAAACATCTCCACAAATTCCGAGCCAGAAAGAGAGAAGAACGGCACCTGTGCTTCACCTGCAACTGCCTTGGCAAGTAATGTCTTACCAGTTCCCGGAGGGCCTACAAGAAGTGCGCCCTTAGGCAGCTTGGCTCCGATGGCTGTGTATTTTCCGGGGTTGTGAAGAAAATCCACAACTTCCTGGAGAGATTCCTTGGCTTCGTCCTGACCTGCCACATCCTTAAAGGAAACGCCCGTTTCCTGCTGCACATATGCCTTGGCTTTGCTTTTGCCTACGCCCATGCCCATGATCCCGCCGCCTTTGTTCATGCGGCGCATGGAGAACATCAGAAGTCCGAACAGAAGCAGTGTTGGCAGAACCACGCTCAGGATCATTGCAACAAATTCACCAAAAACATCCGGCGGATCGGTCTCAAACTTGATTCCCTTTCCTTCCAGTCTCTTGGTAAGTGCTGTACTGTCTTCGGTCTTCGTGGTGTAATAGCTCATATCCTCGTACTTGGAATTCTTTTTCTTGGGTACGATCGTCAATGTACTGGACTGGATCGTTACTTCCTTAACCTGGTCCTTATCCACCATATCGATAAATTTATCATAGGAGATCTCACTGCTGTTATCCTTCAGCATATTGGTAAAACAACGCGAAGCACACCAGTGTGACCAGGAGGCATATCAGAAAAGCCAGAATCGACTGATGATTTTTACCTGATCCCTGCCTGGGATCTTTGTTGTCAGGTCGCTTCCCGTCCTGATCATTATTCAGTTGATTATTCATTTTTTTCCTCCTCTTGTCATTTCTTTATTATAAAGAGAAAAACCATATAAATCAACTGCGAGATTACAAAAATACCATCGAAAAAACACCGCATTGGATATTGCCAGTGAACGTAAAGTTGTAGTATACTGTTCCCAGTGAATTGGAAAATTAAAGAGGAGAGGAAATCAGACAAATGAAAATAGGTTTTGATAATGACAAATATCTGAAAATGCAGTCAGAACACATCCGTGAAAGAATCGGTCAGTTCGGCAACAAGCTTTATCTTGAATTCGGCGGCAAACTGTTTGACGACTACCATGCATCCCGTGTTCTTCCGGGTTTTGAACCGGACAGCAAGCTCCGCATGCTGATGCAGCTTTCTGATCAGGCGGAGATCGTTATTGTTATCAGTGCCAATGACATTGACAAGAATAAAATACGTGGCGATCTTGGGATCACCTATGACGAAGATGTACTCCGTCTTATGGATGAGTTTTCAAGCCGTGGCCTGTATGTGGGAAGCGTATGCATCACACAGTACTCCGGCCAGGAAAGTGCCGATCTCTTCAAAAAACGTCTGGAGAAACTGGGAATCCGTGTCTACAAGCTTTACCTGATCCCCGGCTATCCAAGCAACACTTCCTTTATTGTAAGTGACGAGGGTTATGGAAAGAATGATTATATTGAAACTACCAGACCTCTGGTCGTGATCACAGCACCGGGACCAGGAAGTGGAAAGATGGCAACCTGCCTTTCCCAGCTTTACCACGAATACAAACGAGGAGTAAAAGCCGGCTATGCAAAATTTGAGACCTTCCCGATCTGGAACCTTCCTCTGAAACATCCGGTAAACCTTGCCTACGAAGCTGCCACTGCAGATCTGAACGATGTCAACATGATCGACCCGTTCCATCTGGAGGCTTACGGCAAAACTACCGTCAACTACAACCGTGACGTAGAAGTTTTCCCTGTTGTACAGGCCATGTTTGAGAAGATCATGGGCAGCTGCCCTTATAAATCTCCGACAGATATGGGTGTCAACATGGCAGGTAACTGCATCGTTGACGATGAAGTATGCCAGGAGGCTTCCCGCCAGGAGATCATCCGCCGTTATTATAAGAGCATGAACGCTCTGGTTTCCGGCTCCGGCACAGAGAATGAGGTACGTAAGATCGAGCTTCTTCTCCAGCAGGCTCATGCAGAGATCACGGACCGTAAGGTTGTTCCGGCTGCCCTCGAAAAAGAAAAAGCAACCAATGGCCCTGCCGCCGCTCTGGAACTTCCTGACGGAAAGATCGTATGCGGAAAAACCTCCGATCTTCTCGGCGCATCCGCTGCGCTTCTTCTCAATGCCCTGAAAGAGCTGGCAGGAATCGATCACGAGCTTCATGTGATCTCTCCGGATGCCATACATCCGATCCAGCAGCTGAAGACCAAATATCTTGGAAGCAGGAATCCACGTCTTCACATTGATGAGATCCTGATCGCCCTTTCCATGAGTGCCGCAACCAGCGATGCCGCACGCCTTGCCCTGGAACAGATCCCGAATCTCCGTGGATGCCAGGCTCATACTTCCGTAATGCTTTCCGATGTGGATGTGATCAGCTTCCGTAAGCTTGGTGTTGAGCTTACCTGCGAAGCCAAGAAGGAACAGAAGAAAAACTATCAGAAAGACTGATTCTCTGATAACATACCTGCTGTATAAATAAAAAGCTATATAAGAAGCTCCGACCAGGACGATACATATATATGTCATCCCGGCCGGAGCTTTTTTATCTTATTTTTATCTTATTTTATTTCTGCGTTACTGTATCCGGATACTGCTTCCCACACCTTCTCCGCCACATTGCTTGGTAACGATGATCTTATTGTCAATTCGTTCCTTCAGCTCGGAAACATGGGAAATAATCCCTACCAGACGTCTGCCATCTGCAAGGCTGTTCAGCGCTTTTAATGCCTGCTCCAGAGACTCCTCATCCAGAGAACCGAATCCTTCATCCACAAACATGGAATCCAGCCGGATTCCCCCGGCTGAGGCCTGGATCTCATCGGAAAGTCCCAGCGCCAGGGATAACGATGCCTGGAAGGATTCCCCACCGGACAATGTCTTTACGCTTCGTTCCGTTCCGTTATAGTGATCAATGACATTCAGATCAAGGCCGTGCTTTTTCTTTCTGATTTTTGCTTTGTTCCTGGCGTTTCAGCTCGTACTGGCCGCTGCTCATGGTCATAAGACGGAGATTGGCTCTTCGCAGGATCCGGTCAAAATATGCCATCTGGATATACGTTTCCAACTCGATCTTGGATTTTCCGTTCAGTTTTCCGTTTGCTGTATCCGAAAGATTTTTCATCCAGACATATTCTTTTTCCGCCGCAGTCATTTCCGTCTGACGTACCTGCACTTTATGATATATTTCCTCATTTCCCTTCTGAACAGAAAAAAGTGCTTTTCGTTTTTCCGAAAGCTGTGTTTTCTCTTCCCTAAAACGGCTGTACTGCTCTCTGAGCGCATCCTCATCTACTTCTCCGATTTCTTTTTTCTGCTCCTCAAAGTTTTTTACAACCGCTGTTATTCTTTCCTTTTCCGCCCGGATCTCCTGTAATTTCTGTTGAGCTCTTCTGCTGCTTTCTTTCAGCTCTTCATACAGCTTCCTCTGTGTTTTTATTTCCTGTTCCAGAGATTCTTTTCCACCTTCTCCGATCTCTTCGTTCAGCTCATCCACTTTCTGTGCTTTGTTCTTCCTCTCTGTTTCCAGACGTACGATGTCCTGTGCAGCTTCATTGATAACTCTTCCCAGTTCTTTCAGAGTCTTTTCTCTTTCTATGATCAGCTTCTCAAGATCCTGTTTCTGTTTTGCTTCTTTTTCCTTTCCCTGAACTTTTTCTGACAGGCAGCTGAGCATATCCTGTATCTGTCTTTCAAATCCTGCAGCTGTGTTGTCCGTCACTTCTCCATTTCCTGCCACCAGACTTTTCTGAATCAGTTTTCGGATCTCTTCTGCTGTTATCTGCTGCTGCTTTTTGTTTTCCACGTCTCTTGTCTGAAGACCGGCCTGTTTTCTGTCACATTGATTTTTCTCTTCCTGTAACTGAACGATCTCTGTTTCCAGCTTTTCGATCCACGTTTCTGTTTCGTTCTTCTTTTTTTACGTTCTATTGCTATGCGAATCTCTTCCTCGCTGTCTGCCAGCTGCTTTTCACATTGGTCCTGTTTTTCTTTCAGCAAAGGGATCAGCTTTTTCCATTCCGTCTCATGTAAAAGCTCTTGTGCCTCCCTCTGGATCTGATGCCATAATGTTTTCTGGCGTTCTTTTCGTTTTCCTGCTTCCACACTCTGCGTATTTGCGTCATTCTCCAGTCTGTCCAGTTTTTGTTTCTCTCTGTCCAGGATTTCCTGATCCACAACCTGTCCTTTGGGAAGTATTCCCGGACGCGGATGCTCGAAAGAACCACATACCGGGCATGGGCAGCCCTCTTTCAGTTCCTGCGCCAGGAGCCCTGCCTGCGCGTCCAGAAAACTCTGAAACAGTTTCTGGTAAACTTCTCTCTGCTTTTGTACTTTTTCAATGGAAATCTTATATTTTTCCTGCTGCTCTTTCGTGGCATTATAAGCCCCTTGAAACTCCTTAACCAGAGCAATCAGTCCTTCTAATTCTTTCTTTTTCCGAAGCCCTTCTGTCTTTTTCGTCTCTGCCTTCTGAAGTTCCAGCTCCGCGCTGTCCAACAGCGCCTTGTCTTTCTTTTGCTGCTCCAGCTCTTCCTTCTGCTGCGTTTCTTTCCGGATGATTTCTTCCTGCCATCCATCTATCTGTTTCTGTTCTTTTTTGATCTCTTCTTCCGTCTAGCAGACAGCTGTCATAGCTTCGTTTTTCACTGTCCAGTTTATCGTACTCAAACTTGTATTTTTGTAGTTCTTCTCCTTGCATCTGCCTAGTATTGTAAAGGCGTTTTTTTTTCTTCCTCTATCTTTTTTTCTGTCAAAAGTCTGCTCTTCGGAAATATCCTTCTCTTTTTTTTCACTTGACTGTTTCAAGTCTTTCCTTCGATTGTTTCCAGTCTCTTTTTTCAGTCTTTTCCAGTCTCCTGTATATTTTTTTCAGTCTTTTTCTTCTTTTTTCACGGTATCCTTGA
>ENA-OQKR01000353-OQKR01000353.1-human-gut-metagenome-genome-assembly--contig:-NODE-353-length-19830-cov-3.319494_pt1 | contig 19830 bp, 17 predicted proteins | sample MGYA00242803_ERZ504806 | MGnify/ENA primary metagenome ERZ504806 (study PRJEB26092, sample SAMD00036399) | human gut metagenome | host: Homo sapiens | study: EMG produced TPA metagenomics assembly of...
TATCGTCAACTTCTTTCCAATCTTTTGCTGCAAGTAATTTTGCCCAATAGTATAGTTCCGTTTCTTTTTCTTCCTTGGCAGCATCTTCTAATTTCTTTAATTGTACCACGTGAAATTGCAATTTGTCATTATATTCTTCCCCTGTTTTTATATCCAATAATTTAATATGATGATGAAAACCTTGACTCCTCATCAAATTAAAATCTAAAATACCTATATGTATACATGGTTCTAATTCTCCATATGATTGTCCGTGATAAAATCCATCTGTAAACATCCTGCAATTATAAAACAAACTTCGTTCCGTCCAATCATTCTGATAACGATTTTGCATTTCTATATTGATTTTCTTATTATTGTTCAGATAAATTTTTACATCCAGAATCCCCTCTTTTTCCTGTTCACTTTCCCCCTCTTCAAATGGATCTGTAACTTTTAAATCTGCTATCTCATCCTCCTTCAATCCTAATAACGCCATCAAAAATCCTTTTGCTATGTAAGTATTTTTAAATGTTTTACCGAAAAGCATAATTGTTCGTTAATTGAATATTCAATCCATTACTATCCGCTGCTTTTTTCTTTAGATATTCATCTCGTGCATAAAGTTTGTTGTTTGTCATAGGCATTACTCCTTTATATTCTTACATTTATTGTAAATTTTATTATACCCACGATTTTGAAATACATCAAGATATTATTGTAAATATTTCTATTATTTTACATTTTAATTTAAAATAAAAAGGCGACTTCATATCGCCCTTTATTTACAACTAATTATGCTATCTCAATCTGACACATCTTCATAGCTTCCAACGCATTCCTATGACTCTCAGGAGTCACTCCTGCACAGCATGAAGAATCAACACTTACCTTCACTTCCGGCAGTGCTGCTTTGATCAGCATTGCATTGGATATCACACAGATATCCGTACATAATCCGATCAGTTCGATCTCAACTTCCTGATCTTCATATGTTTCCTTCAATATCTGTGCCAATTCCATAGAACCAAAAGTTCCTTTTCTATAGAAATTATGGACTTCTGCTTTCGTCTCTGCGATTGCCTGTATGATTTCGCTGTTTAATGCCCAGCCGTCTTCTCCACAGATACAATGTTTGACTGGAAGATTCTTTCCTTCCTGTGTGGATAGATAGTCTTCCTCATGTATATCGAGCGTTCCATAGATATCACCCTCAAAATTACGGATCTTTTCCGCAACAGGTGTTACGATCTCCTGTGCTTCTTTGGTTCCAAGGCTTCCGTCGATGAAATCATTCTGCATATCGACAACAATTAATATATTTCTCATGAAAGTTTAGCTCCTACCAGCTGGTTTACAAGTTTACCGTCAGCTTTTCCTTTGACTCTTGGCATCAGGTTCTTCATAACTTTTCCTTTATCTTTCATTGTCGGCGCATCAATTCCAAGTTCTGCCAATACAGCATTGATCTCAGCTTCGATCTGTTCTTCGCTCATCTGCTCTGGTGCGAACTCTTCTAAGACTGCTAATCTTGCTTTGCATTCATCAATGATATCTGTACGATCAGCAGGGCAAGTATCCATTGTCTCTTTTGTCTGTTTGATCTCTTTTGCGATAATTGTGTTTTCTTCTGCCTCTGTCAGATCTTCTCTCTTATCGATCTGTGCGTTTTTTAATGCACTTAATAACATAGAAAGACTTTCTTTTCTCTCTTTGTCCTTATTCTTCATCGCTGTCATCATTTCTTTGCGGATTACATCAATCATACTCATAGTTTCTTATCCTCCTGTATAAATGTTCTCTTGACATCTATTGTAGCACAAAATACTATCTTCGTTTCACTAATTTTACAACATGACTCAATTATATTTCCCAAGAATTCCGGCTTCCTTCCAATTTTCTCTGATACGACAACACCAGATAATCTTCTTTATATTTTCTGATCTCCAGAATATCTGGCTTCGTGATTTCTGGAAAACCTGCTTCTGAAAATACATGAATATATCTCTTCTCACAAGGTTTGTCGTCTTCGATCACTTGTCCTGCATCGATATAGGCACTTTCGATATCCAGACGTTTCCCCTGTCTTGCAGTGATCTTTGTCTGTTCATATACTTCAACATCCTTCGTCATAAACAAAAACAACTTCACTGGATGGACCTGAATGCTTGTCTCTGAAATAATTTCAAGATCACATGGAATATGTTGTCTTATAATATAATTTTTCAAAATACAGAGCTCTTTAAATTCATTCATGTTCGTTGCTTTCAAAATCCCCATGCCACCAAGTTCTGGCATATCTCCAATACTTTTTTCTTCAATGATCATAACTGATCTTCCCATTTCTTTTTGAAAATTTGCCTCTATTGCATGTTTCAGGGTTGCACCTACATATAAAATATCTGTTTTTTTATCTCTTTTTAAAATCGGATAAACTGGAAATTCCATCTGTTCCTGCCAAATAGAATGCATATACTACTACCTCCTAAAAATTGCTCTCGTAATAGTATATGCATAATTCATCTTAATATTGACATTTTCCTACGGTTCTTGGATATGGAATGACATCTCTGATATTAGCAATTCCTGTTGCGTACATTACCATACGTTCAAATCCAAGACCAAATCCTGCGTGTCTTGTGGAACCATATTTGCGAAGATCTAAATAGAAATCATAATCTTCTGGTTTCATACCTAATTCTGTGATTCTCTCTTCCAGTTTCGCAAGATCATCTTCTCTCTGGCTTCCCCCGATGATCTCTCCAATAGCTGGCACTAAAAGGTCCATGGCTGCAACCGTCTTGTTGTCTTCATTCATCTTCATATAAAATGCTTTGATCTCTTTTGGATAGTCTGTGACAAACACTGGTTTCTTAAAGATCTGCTCTGTCAGATAACGTTCATGCTCTGTCTGAAGATCAATGCCCCAAGATACTTTATATTCGAATTCATCATTGTGTTCTTCTAATAATTTCACTGCTTCTGTATAAGTAACTCTTCCAAAATCAGAAGATACTACATGGTTCAAACGTTCTAATAATCCTTTATCTACGAATTTATTAAAGAACTGTAATTCTTCCTGTGCATGCTCCATCACATAATTGATGATATATTTGATCATCTGCTCTGCAAGGATCATATTATCCTTAAGATCTGCAAATGCGATCTCTGGCTCGATCATCCAGAATTCTGCTGCATGTCTTGTTGTATTGGAATCTTCAGCTCTGAAAGTTGGTCCAAATGTATAAATATTGCGGAATGCCTGTGCAAAAGTCTCTCCTGCAAGCTGTCCGCTGACGGTTAAGCTGACTGGCTTCTTAAAGAAATCCTGTTCATAATCAACTTTTCCTTCTTCAGCGATCTTGTTAAGATCCATCGTTGTTACCTGGAACATCTCTCCAGCACCTTCACAGTCCTGTCCTGTGATCAATGGTGTATGCACGTATACAAAATCACGTTCCTGAAAGAATTTATGGATCGCATATGCAATCTGAGAACGAACTCTGAATACTGCCTGAAACGTATTCGTTCTTGGTCTTAAATGAGAGATAGATCTTAAATATTCTAATGTATGACGTTTTTTCTGTAATGGATAATCGGATGGGCATTCTCCCTCGACTTCTACACTCTTTGCATGAATCTCAAATGGCTGTTTCGCATCTGGTGTCACGATCACAGTTCCATTAACGATCACAGCTGTTCCAACATTTAATTTGCTGACCGTATCAAAGTTGCCCATCTCCTGATCATATACAACCTGAATCGGTTCAAAAAATGTACCATCATTAATAACCAGAAATCCGAATTTCTTTGATCCACGATTGCTTTTTACCCAGCCGCAGATCTCTACTTCTTTCTGATCATATTCTTTGTAATTTCGGAATAATGTTCTTCCTGTCATCATTTCCATGTTATCTTTGTCCTCCGTTTTTCACTTAGAATTCAAATAAATTCAGCCCGATTTCTTCATCAAACTTGCGGTCAACTGTGCCTTCGATCTCAGTTAATACAAGTTCTCCAGTTCCGCTGATCACTGCTTCTGTCAGATGACCTCCATAGACATTCCCTGATTCATCCGCAACACTGATATGGAAGTGTGTATAAGTTTCCCCATTCATAGTATTGATATTCCCACCGATGGAAACGATCTCAAGATCACCTTCCCATGTATGGCCTTTGAATACTTTTTCCTTTGTATCAAAAACACCAGCTGTTACTTTGCCTGCTGCCCCGATTCCTGTTAAGTATGCAAGTTTGATATTTTCTTTTTGGGCGACCTCTTTTAATTTTGCACAGATTTCTTCGCCTTTGTCAATTCTTATTACGTATTGATTGTTGAATTTTTTTGTATTCCATGATCATCGACTCCTTTTTGATTTTATAATCCTGCATATATCTTTAAACGCACGTGCTATTTCTTTTCTAGGTGTTTTCATTGATTTTATTAAAAAAATGGATGTCTTCTTGTCTAAGAAAACATCCATCTCTTCAATCTTTATTCTACTTTCATTTACCTGACCCCTACCATGGAATAATCACAAATAAACCACCCGCAAGCAATGCTCCAATAATTGGACCTACAACTGGAATCCATGCATATCCAAAGTTAGAATCCCCTTTCCCTGGGATTGGAAGAACTGCATGTGCAAGTCTTGGGCCTAAATCTCTGGCTGGATTAATCGCATATCCAGTTAATCCACCAAGTGACATACCAATGGAAACGATGATTGCAAATACGAAGAAATAGTTAAGTCCCATAGAACCTGCATTTTCCACATTTCCGATTCCAAGAATCGCAAAAACTAAAACAAAGGTTCCAATGATCTCACTTAACAGGTTTAATCCTGTGTTTGCAATAGAAGGTCCTGTACAAAATACTCCTAATTTTGTTCCCTGATCTTTGGTTACCTCAAACTGCCCTGCAAATAAGACATACACAAGGACTGCTCCTACAAATGCTCCTGCAAACTGAGCGATCACATATCCTGGCACCATAGACCAAGAGAAATTACCAATCGCCGCAAGTGCGATCGTAAAGTGCCGGGTTAAAAAGTGAGCTCCTGAATGAAGATCCAAAAAATAAATGCTGGTACAAGTACCGCAAGTCCCCATGCAAATGTAATCTGCACAGCCCCTGCACCTTTCATTCCTGATCTTTCAAGGTTTACATTTGCTACAACTCCATCTCCAAGCAAGATTAAAAGCATTGTTCCGATAAATTCTGCAATATAAGGTAACATAGTTTTTCCCTCTTTTCTCTTAATTTTTAGTTTTGCATGATATATTAATTTTTAGCCCATCCGAAAGAATATTTTACTGCCTTTTCCCATCCTGCTAATTTTTCTTCTCTTTCGTCCTCTTTCATTTCTGGATGGAACTTGCGGTCAATATTCCAGTTGTTGATAACGTCATTTTTATCTTTCCAGTATCCAACGGCAAGTCCTGCAAGATAAGCTGCTCCCATTGCAGTTGTCTCAACACATCTTGGACGACGTACTTCTGTATTAAGAATATCTGACTGGAACTGCATTAAGAAGTTGTTTGCACTTGCTCCACCATCAACTTTTAATGCACTTAATTTGATTCCGCTATCTGCTTCCATTGCTTTTAACACATCATATGTCTGATATGCCAGAGATTCTAATGTCGCACGAATCACATGATATTTATTGACACCTCTTGTGATACCAACGATTGTTCCTCGTGCATACTGATCCCAGTGTGGCGCACCAAGTCCTGTAAATGCAGGAACTACATAACAGCCATTTGTATCTTTTACTTTTGAAGCCATATATTCAGAATCTGGTGATGAATCTACCAGTCTCATCTCGTCTCTTAACCACTGGATTGCTGCTCCTGCAACAAAAATAGACCCTTCTAATGCATAATTAACTTCTCCATCTAAGCCCCATGCAATGGTTGTGATCAGTCCATTATCAGAAAATACTGGTTTTGTTCCTGTATTCATTAACAGAAATGCCCCTGTTCCATATGTATTTTTGGCCTCCCCTGCTGTAAAGCATGTCTGACCAAACAATGCTGCCTGCTGATCTCCTGCTGCTCCTCCGATTGGAATTTCTTTTCCAAAATAACTTTCGTCTGCCATTCCATAAACTTCACTGGATGGTCTTGCCTGTGGAAGCATTGATTTTGGAATTCCAAGTTCTTCAAGGATTTCATCATCCCATTCGAGGGTATTAATATTAAATAGCATAGTTCTTGCAGCATTTGAATAATCTGTAACATGAACTCTTCCTTTTGTCAGTTTCCAGATCAGCCATGTTTCTACTGTTCCAAATAAAAGATCTCCTGCCTCTGCTTTTTCACGTGCTCCTGGTATGTTGTCAAGAATCCATTTTACTTTTGTTCCACTAAAATAAGCATCGATCATTAATCCTGTTTTTTGTCGGAATTTCTCTGTCAGACCTTTTTCTTTTAGCTGATCACAATACTCAGATGTTCTTCGGCACTGCCAGACAATTGCATGATACACAGGTTCTCCTGTATTCTTATCCCAGATGATCGTTGTCTCTCTCTGGTTTGTAATTCCGATGGCTGCAACCTGATCTGGTGTAATATTTAACTTGTTCATTGCTTCTACTGCTACTCCAAGCATGGAAGACCAGATCTCATCCGCATCATGCTCCACCCATCCAGGATGAGGAAAATACTGTGTAAATTCCTTCTGTGCAACACTGCAGATCACACCTTGTTCATTAAATAAGATACAGCGGTTACTTGTTGTCCCTGCGTCCAGTGCCATAATGTATTTTTTCATAATAACTACCTCCTATGACTCTTTTATTATATGTTCATATTACATTATGCATAATTTTGTGTCTATTATTTATCTTTTTTTGTGTCATTTTTTTTAAATTTAAAAGGTCGTAAAAAAACCCTCTTTTTTCACTTAAATTTTGTTCAAAAAGTAGAGTATTTTCGTGAATTTCTAATTTTTTATTTATTATTCTACAACAGTCGAAATTTTTCCCAAGGAATATCAACTTCTGCGCCTTCATTGATGATCGCATCTACATGCATTAACAATGGGAAGTCATCTAAAGATACAACGCCTCTTTCTGCCAGTTTACGTACGGCACGAGCTGTTCTTGTTGCAATAACGATAGACTCTAAAGTTACACCCTGTAATTCTTCCATTGCCTGATCAAATGTCAGTCCACGTCCTAATAATGTACCAATCTTACGAGTTCTTCCACCGAAGACTGTTACATATAAGTCACCAGCTCCGTGAATGATGTTTTCTGATCCACCATGAATCAGTTCTAACAGATGGATCATTTCTTTGACACCCTGTCCAAACAATGCTGCCTGAGAATTATAATGTACTGCTCCGATCTCTCCATCTCTCTTCTCTGCTAAACCAACTGCAAGAGATACACCTAATGCATAAGCATTCTTCATGGCTACGGCACACTCAACACCTACAACATCTGTAGAAAGACTGATGTGATAGTAATCTGTTGTTAATAAAGATTTGATGAATTTTAATGTTTCCATGTCTTTTCCACAGAAAGCTACATGGCTGTCATCATGGTCTGCTAATTCATAACTTGTACATGGTCCACCGATGGCGTTAAAGTTAATATGTTTTCCTTCTGGCTGTCTCTGTTCGAAGATATGTGGATAAGGAACTAAAGTTCCGTCATCTAAATCTACCATACCTTTTGTTACTGTTAATAAAGGTACATCTTCTGGTAATACTGGAAGGATTTCGTCACAGAACCAGTCAAGTCCGAAACTGCTGACTCCACCTAAGATTAAGTCTGCTCCTTCTAATGCTTCTTCTAATTCTTCGATCTGATAATATTTGATCCCATCATGAAGAGTTCTCTTTAATGTGATATGGAAATTATCCTTCTTTAATCCATCAATGATATCTCTGTCTAAAGGTGATCCTACCAGACGTACCTCGTGTCCATTTTCGAATGCTGGGAATGTGATCGCAGAGTTCATCTGACCTGCACAAACAAATGTAATAACGCTCATTTGTTATCCTCCTGAAATTTAAATATTTTACTTAATCATTTTATTTATTCTGCTACTTTTTTGCAAGCTACAACGTCAACTCCTAGTCCTAATACGTTAGGGATCACTACATCCCCGATCGCTACAGGAGCTTTCATTGTTACTTTATCTAATTCTTTCATAATATCATAGATTTTACCCTTTGGAATATCACTTGCGGTTTTGACTGGAACTCTTCTTGCAGTCTTTGCTTCTACTCTGACTGTAGAAGTGATCACTCGTGTTGGATTTACCAGTTCTTTTTCTCCGTAAGCGGCTCCTCTTGGGCATCCATTTCCAGTAACCTTATATCCATTTTCTTCATCAACTTTTAAATGACATCCTTTTGGACATACGATACAAATTAAATCTGTCATCTTTATGCACCTACCTTTTCTACAGATACTGTAATCTCACCATTTTCTACTTTATCTATGGTCGGGAAATTGTGTCCCAAGTTATTTCCCATAGCTTTGTCAATAATATCTCCTCGCTCTAATGGTGGTTTTTCCCAAGTGCCTTCTGGCAATTTTGTTTCGGTTACTTCTGCAACTAATTTTTTAAACGATTTATCAATCCCATCATTATGGGTACTTCCTGCACTCCTTACTACATTCAAAAGTTTCCCAGCCCCATAACTAAGGCCACCCATAACGCCACCTGTCACTGCTCCTGCAATACCACCGACTAACGTATCTTTTGCTACTTGTTTCAGACTATTTCCAGACAAACCTGAATTCACTGCACTATATGAAGCTCCACCAATAGCTCCAATAACTGCTCCTGAAACCATCGCCGTTCCTAAGCCACCCATTGCTGGCAATGCTGCCAGAACTGCTCCTGCAGCCAAACCGCCTGTTGCAGCAACTACAAGACCAGAAACTGTAACCGCAGTTATACCAATGGCTACTTTTTTCACCGCATTCCAGTCTACTTTTCCAAGCTTATCTGTAATACGATTTGTTGTCGTACACATATGTCGTACCACTTCTGAGCGGATTTCTGCCGTTCTTTCTGAAACATAGGATTTGAAAGATGTATAAGTTTTTCCAATTTTCTGTACCCCATTGCTTACAGAACGAATAAACTGACTTCCTCTGGATGTGATCTTTTGATATGTACTGCTACTGGTTACACGATTTTTCACAGATTGATATGTCTGTTTTGCATGTTTAGCTGCATTTTTGGCAGTTTTTGCTACCCCCTTCACTGTGTTAACAATAGTTTTTGCTGCTTTCTTAGCTGTATTTACTACTGTTTTGACTACCTTTTTCGCAGTATTAACGATTTTCTTGCCGACACTCTTGACTGCTTTCGCTGCTTTTTTAGCTGTACTCTTAATCCTGCTCCACAATGAATGTCCTGTCGGATCACTGTAATTCAGCGGATTATTGGTCGTATAATCGTAGCGGTTTCTGGTCAATGGATTTTCTGTCGTTCCAAGGTCACTATCTTCAGTTGTAAAGGTTCCGTTCTCTGCGTTATAGTATCTTGCCCGCAGATACTGAAGTCCTGTTTTTACATTTGTGGACTCCCCATTGTAACCGTAGTAATTGACACCGTCTGCTGTTCCTGATGTAAGGTTACCGTATGGATCATACTGATAACTGTTCGTCAGGTTAGCATTTTCTGTCAGGATTCCGGTCACGCTGTTTCTTCCGTCATATAAATAATAACTGCTTTCTTCCGATTTATCAACGCTTACCCGTTCTCCGATTCCATTTTCTCCATAAGTATAAGCCTGACGTACTTTCTCGTCTGCCCCATACTCTGCGAGGACTTCTGTATTCTCACGATTGATATCGTTGATGTACTCTGTCAGTGTGTATCCTTTTGCATTGGAACCGCCTTTTACCAGAGAGGCAAGCTGCTCTTTCGGGCTGTTCCCATCTTCGGTACGCTGGTTCTCCGGAATCAGGACTTCATCGCCATAACAGTCTTCCCATTTATAGGTGTTATCCAGTTCGAATACCCGGTTGTTATCTCCATCGTACATGGCTGCCATCAGGACTGTTCCACCCTGTTTTACGACTGCCAGACGATTCTCTGCTGTGTATTCATAAGTAACCGGATCTGCACTGTTTGTCTTATCACATTCCTGGATCAGATTGCCATCTTTATCATAGCTGTAGGTTGTTCCCGGATCGCCCCAGATCTTTGCATTGGTGCGTTTGATGAGCTGGTTGGAATCGTTATACTTGTAATTATATTTTGCTTTGCTGACACCATCTTCGATCTTCTCGTAAGAGGTCCGGTTTCCGATCTTGTCATACGTATAATTATGGACTGTCTTTTTACCGCCCTCTGCTTTTTCTGTACAGCGTGTCAGTTCCCAGTTGTCATCGTATTCATAGGTACGTGTCGTCTGGGTCTCTTTTTCCTGATGCTCACAGTCTGCTTTGTCTGTCTCATTCTGTGTATCGCCCCAGTTGTACCAGTCTTCCCAGCTTGGTGTCTTTCTTGTTCCAGCTTCCAGTTCCGTAGCTGTTTCTCCAACTACATATCCCTGATCATTGTACTTGTACTCATAAGTACTGATTACTTTGCCACACGAACCACAGGTGTTGACAATCTTTGTGATATGATCTTCTGCATCGTAAGATACTTCCGTCTTTGTTCCATTGCTTCTAATAACTTCTGTCACACGGTTCAGTGCATCATGCTTGTAAGTGGTTACTTTTCTATTACGGTCTGTCAGTTTTACCAGATTATCATTTAAGTCGTATTCATAGCTGATCTTTGTCCCATCCGGGTATACGATTGCCTGCAGATTATCTGCGTCATCATAAACGTAGCTGACATCCTTTTTCGAACCGCTTGTCACTTTGGTGATTCTTCCAAGTGCATCGTATTCGTAGCTGCTCTTGCCTGTCTGATCCTTCATGGATACCCGTTCCCCGGCACTGTTATATGCGTAGGTCACGTCCTTTTCGGATGTCTCGCCTTTTGCGTCCTGATAAGATTTCTCCAACAGGTCATTCAGTTTGTCGTAATCATACGTGGTTTTCTTGCCGCTTGCCTGTGTATGTCCGGTCAGTCTGCCTTTTTCATCATAGTCGAATTTCTCCGTTCTTCCTGCCGGATCTTTGATGGATGTCAGGTTGCCTTCTAAGTCATAAGTATAATTCGTTGTCTTATTTGCTGCATTGGTGAAGGTCACCAGGTTATCCATGTTGTCGTAACCATAAGTTGTTACACCGCCAAGGGCATCAGTTACTTTGGTCAGGTTGTCATTCTTGTCATATTCCAGATGGCTCTTTAATCCGGTCTTATCTGTAACAACCTGAATATTCCCATGTGCATCGTAATCAAATCCCGTTGTGAATCCACGCTTGTCTGTAATAGAAGTTACCCTGCTGTCCTTATCATAGGTATAGGATTCCTTCTGCCCCAGTGCATCGGTCTCTTCTGTTACACGGTTGTCTTTATCGTAGACTGTCTTTGCAACATAGCCCATCGGATCTGTTACAGATGTAACATTATAATTCTTATCATATCCATAGCTGGTCTTTCTTCCACCCGGTTTGGTGATCTCAGTAATATTTCCTGCCGGGTCGTAAGTGTAAGCAGTTATCTTACCAAGCGGATCAGCTGCAGAAGTCATCTGACCTGCCAGGTCATAACTGTAGGTATTGCTCCGTCCAAGCGGATCTGTCTCCTTCACCAGATTGCCATACTTATCATAAGAAAAGCTGGTTGTTCCATCCAGTGCATTGGTAGAAGACTTCATCTTATGGAGCTTATCGTAAGTATAAGTAGTGGTACTCTTTAAGCTGTCGCTTTCTTTTACCACGTTGTCCACTTTATCATAAGAGAAATTTTTAGTATAACCCAGTGGACTGGTCATACTCTTCAGACGTCCGGCTTTATCATAACTATAGGTATACTCTCCACCATTCGCCTGTGTCATCTTTGTGACATTGTCATTCAGGTCAACACTGTACTGTGTCTCATTTCCCTTTGCATCCGTTACAGAAATGACATTGCCATGCTTGTCGTAATCATATTTGGTAACTGCTCCCTTTGGAGAAATCTGTTCCGTCATGTTACTCAGGCTGTCATATTTGTATTCGGTAATGAGTCCCATCGGATCTTTTGATTTGGTAAGATTTCCAATGGCATCATAACGGTATTCATTTGTTTCTTTTAACGGAGAAGTCTCACCGATCTTGCGGTCCAGTTCATCATACTGGTAGGTTGTCGTATTTCCATTTCCGTCTGTCTGGGATACGAGATTGTCATTTTTATCGTAAGCATACTTGGTAACCGTACCGTTTTCATCGACAGATTCCGTCACATTATCATTTCCGTCATACTTAAAGGTGCTGGATGCTCCCAGTGGATTTGTCTGAGAAATAACCCGGTCTTTCTTATCGTAAGCGTATTTATATGTGGCTTCCTCTTCTTCTGTCATGGATAACTGGTTGCCGACTTTATCGTAGGTAAAGGTTGTTTTATGACCTTCCGCATCCGTTACCGCTGTAATGCGGTCCATAACATCATATTCATAAGATGTGATACTTCCGTCTGCTTCAGTAAGTTTCAGGAGTCTGCCGTACTGATCGTACTTGTATGTTGCTGTCCTGCCAAGTTCATCGGTCTGTGTCAGTACATTTCCGGCACCATCATAAGTATAATCCATACTGTTTCCACCATTGTCGGAGGAATGGATCAGGTTGCCTGCTCCGTCATATTGATAGGTAATTACGAGTCCCTGTGCATCCGTACATTTTACAAGCTGTCCGATGGCATCGTACTCCATCAGCACCTTGTCCCCTGTCGGCAGTATTATGGATGTGTTATTTCCCTCTTTATCATACACATAACTATACGCATTGCCGAGGGCATCTGTCATCTTTGTGCTGTTGCCCTGTGAATCGTATTCGTAAGTGGTCTTTCCTTTCAGGGCATCCACCGTCTGTTCCAGATTGTCGGTGGAATCATATTTCATTGCTGTAATGTTGCCCTTTGCATCGCTTACCGATGTCATGTTTCCATTACCATCGTAAGTCATGGTACTGGTATTTCCATTTTCATCGGTAGAGGATACCAGATTTCCATTTAAGTCATACTTCATGGATACGGTATATCCAAGGGCATCTTTGGATGTAGTCAGATTTCCTGCCTTGTCGTAAGCATAAGTATCTGTTCTTCCCTCTTCATCGGTAGAAGATACCAGATTTCCTGCTTTATCATAAGTATATGTGGTAGTTCCACCTTCTGGGTTGGTTTCACTTAAGCGGTTTCCTGTATTATCGTAGGTATAAGTCCAGGTTCTTCCACTGTCATCTGATTTTGATACCAGATTGTCTGCCGCATCATAAGTATAAGTGGTAACTGCACCTAATTCATCTGTCTCTTTAGCGAGTCTTCCGCAGTTATCATATTCCTTGGAATGGCTGCTTCCATCTCCATAAGTAATCTTGGTTTCATTTCCTAATGCGTCATATTCATATTTGGTTATATTACCAACTGCATCTTTGGACTGAAGCACCTGTCCAAGAGAATCAAACTTGGATACGGTTGCATTTCCATTTCCATCGGTATATTTTTTCAGATTTCCTGCTTTGTCATATTCATAGAGCTTTGTTCCAAAATCTTTATTACTCTCTTCTATGACACGTCCCATGCTGTCATACTTATAAGTAATTGTATTTCCTTTTGCATCGGTTGCTTTGACCTGCTGATAATTCTTATCATAAACGTAGCTGATCTGATTTCCTTTCGGATCTGTACCACTGGTCATGTTGTACATCTTATCATAAGTATAAGTGGTGGTATTCCCCAGTGCGTCAGTACTTGCTGTAATATTTCCCACACCATCCAGCGTATAAGCGGTCACACCGCCATCGGCTGCTGTCTTGGAAGTCAGATTGCCATTCGCATCGTAACTGTTCGAGGTTACATTTCCAAGTGGATCTGTCATGGTAACTGCACGATTCATCGCGTCATACGTGAATCCCCATGCTGCTCCATTTCCATCCACATATCCGGTCATGTTCGGTCCGTCATACGAATACGTTGTTGTGACACCTCTGCCGTCTGTCTGGGATACCATACGATGTTTGTCATCGTAAGTATAGGTAATGGCTGTTCCATCCGGTTTTGTAGATGTGACCATATTTCCATTACCGTCATAACTGTAAGTAACCGTTGCTCCGTTATATCCAGTTGCACTGGTCAGCTTATTCTGCTCATTATAAGTATAACGAGGCTGTCTTTCCATCCTCTCTTGTCTCCGTTGCTACATTGCCAAATGTATCATAAGTGTAAGTTTTGTTCCGGCTGCTGCGTTTCGGAAGCAAGCTGATTCTCTGCATTATAAGCTTTTCACAGGTTGTTCCATCCGGATATTCAATGGATGTTGTGCGGTACTGATCATCATAATGATAAACGGTCTTATTTCCTTCGTTATCCGTTGTTGTAGTAGAACTCTTTCCGTACTTGAAAGTTGCCGTTCCTTTTTCTGCATCAGTCTGCTCTACAACTCTTCCTTCTTTATCGTAAGTATTCTTTACAACCGTATTGCCATTCTCATCTTTCCAGCTTGTCATACGGCTGTCATCATCATATTTGTACTCTTTTGTTGTTCCATTCGGATCTGTTACAGATATCAGATTTCCCTGCTCATCATATTTGTAAGAAACTTTTCCACCATCTGGAAGAGACAGTTCCTTGATATGCCCGAATTTATCCTGTTTTACCCCGAATGTTTTTCCGGATGGTGTTGTAATCTTACTCAGATTATAATCATCGTCATAATCTAATACTGTCTTAAATCCATTCACATCCGTTACATAACGTAAAATTCCATATTTATCAAATGACCAGACGCTCTGATCCGCATCTGTCAGTTCCCATCCGATGTAGTCATGGTCTGTATCTTTATAGCTGACTGCTTTTAAATCATATACATAACCATCCGGAGTAGTGTAGCTTCCATCTTCATTCTTATCAAAGATCAGATAACTTCCGTCCCCTCTCATATACAGAAGACTTCCGTCCTCCATTTGAGAAAGTGACTGGTCATAGTTAAAGCTCCATCCACGTCCGAACATGGAATGCTGGTCTGTTCCTTTGGAATTGTAGCTTCTTGTAATGGAGAATTCTCCATTCAGTTCATTCATCGTCGCATCGGACTGATCCATGTAGAAGTTACCAGTATTTAAGTTGACTGGTTCAAATCCAAATTCACAGTGCAGGCCTCTTCCCATCAATGCTCCGTCAATCCGCATCTTATCCTGATCGGTAAGCGGTGCAGGACTATATGGAACATTTGTCTGTGGGTTACGGATAAAGATCGTGTTATTTGCGACTACCAGTGCGTCCATAACCTGATTGTCTTTCATAATGTTCTTAAGCGGAACACCATAATATTTTGCAATCTTCGGGAATGTATCAAACTGCTTCACTTCATAGATCACAAAGCTGTCACTGGTCACTTCTTTTCCTGTTTCCAGCTTTCCATCAATCTCTTTCGATGCTTTTGCTTTGATCTTATAAAGCTTGTCCTTCGTCAGCCCTGAATACAGTGCACTCTGCCAGTTGGAATCTTTGCTGTAATACTTATTCGCCTCCGGGAACTGCTTATTGTATTCAGTACTGTCTGGATAGGAATACAATGGTTTTGCATCTGTTTCGTGATGTTCTTCATTTTCCTCATCTGGAAGTCAGATAATATTCTACTGTAGATTTGCTCTTTGCAATTCCGTCTGCAAATACGGCATCAAACTTCAGCTTTCCATTTGTATCTTTTCTGTCATCGGGCGAAGCAGGATCGTTGTTTCATCCAGTGACATATCTCGCAGATATGGATCTTCAGCCGGTGACCACTGGATGCTGAGTTTCGGTCCATAAACGGATGCCCTGTTATTCAGTACCTCACACTGCATAGAAGCTCCAAGGTTATTTGCCTCGGCAATGGCTACCAGTGCAAATCCGTTATTCGCATGAGTTCCCTGCACCCAGTCATTGACCAGATCTTTGACGTCATAATTGATATAGCTGTTCCTGCTGGTACTTGCATTCTGTACATCCTGAAACGTAAGATTTACTGGTTTTGTTTTCCATGTGATGGAGGTGTTCCACGACTGATCTACACGATAAAGTCCAAACTGGGATGCACCACCACTGTATGCAGTTTTCTGACTGACTGCAAATGTTGCACTGTCAATTTTGGAATCTTTCGGAATCTGACTAAAATTTGAATTTACTTTGATATAAGTCCGGCAGTTCTGGTGTGCAGTACCAAATCCTGCAAGGTTCCCAGACTTAATACCATCATCAAATCCGACATACGGATAATTGTTGTCACCAATCTGACTGGTAGGACTTCCCTCTTCCACACCGATCATGTTAAAGGAACTCTTCTGAATCTCTACTGGTGTCGGATCGATCCTGACCGGATACTGACGTTCTTCTGCCGAAAGCCAATCCCTATCTGGTTTTACGGTCAGGATTGTTTTTCCATCTTCTTCCCGAAGTTCCAATGTGATCAGGAAACTGATTTCCCCGGCAGCATCTTCCATTGATGGCGTCTCCAGAAGATACTTCGCATCTTTGATTGTCTTCCCTTCCGGATAGATATAGACCTGATTGTCTTTTACTTCTGCCTGATACCCCGGAATCTGCAGCTCGTATTCATAGACTTCCCTGTCTGTTGGCTGCTGAAGTACGATATCTTCCTTAATGCTGGAATCCAGTACTGTATACTGAACATCTGCGCCCTCGTAAACTTCATTATAAAGGATCGCATTGTCTTTAATAACGGAATGTGTATAATCTCCATCTACCGGAATGATCCCGATTCTGGTCTTTCCATTTTCAATCGTTACACCATTCTCTTCTGACATCTGTTCCGGAAGAAGGATAGCATAATCGTTTGCCTTGTTCTGATAAACTTCTGTTTTCTCTTCCTTTTCTTCAGTTGCCACTACACTGCTGGCTTCCTGTGCTTCTTCGGATGCCGGAGTATCTGCTTCTTCTGGTTTTACAAGTGTATTATCAACCAGCTCGGTATCTCCATCCTCATTCTTATAAGTTCCGACATAACCTCCATAAACGGTTGTATACTGCTTGTCCCCTGTCTTATAAGTCTTGGAAATGGCATCATAATCAATCAGTTCACCTTCCGGTTCTTCTGGAATCGGATAGTAATCCTGTGGTTCTTTCAACTCCACTTCTTTTTCCTGCGGATTTTCTTCTGTTTCTTCCGCTGGAGTTGTCTGTTCTTCCTGCGTCTCTGTATCTTCTGATGGCGTCGTTTCATTTTGTACGTCCGCATCAGACTGCTGACTCTTATCTTGTTCTCCAGATGTGGAATCTGTAATCCCTGCTTCCTCTTCCGTCAAAGCCTCTGGTCTGGAGAAATCTGCATTCTTCTGTACATCCTCAATGGCCTCTTTTGCCTGTACAAAAATAGGCTCTGTTCCCTGTAGTGCCATCAGGAGTGCAAGTACTAAGGCTATAGCCGACTTTCGAAATCTCTTCATAGTCTCTTTCTCCCTCTTGTAATCTTTTTCTATAATTCCTTTACAAAATAACCGCTACCCTCCTTTTTTCTGACTTTGGCACTACTATAATCTAAAAAATCACAAAATTTTCATAAATGGTAAAAATGCCCCTTGAGGTGGCAAAAATAGACGAAATCGGTCGAAAAAAATAGTAAGACACCATCGCCTTACTATTTTTCATCTAATTTCATATATAATAATATTTTCACTTGAAAGGATTTCTCCGTATGGCAGATCTCCATCTGACCATGATATTTTTCTACTACGAGTTTCACATTTTGTAATCCTATTCCATGTCCTTCTTTCCTGCTTTTCGTTGTCAGATAAATTCCATTCCGCACTTTTGGTGTATCTTTTATGCTATTCTCAATCTGGATATTCATGATTCCTTTTCCATAATACATCTGAAACGATAATCTCCTTTCATCTGAAGCTGCTGTCCCACGAATAGCATTATCCATAAGATTTCCCACTATTATACTTATATCAAATAATTCTTCCCCTATATGATTCGGTATTTCTACAGAAATCTCCGGATTTTCAATTACTGATTTCGAATCTTCCAAAATATAATTCAGCAGATTATTCATATTACGGTTTTCTGTATATAAATGATGACATAAGGCTGTTCCGGCTATATTCTCCATTTGTTTCAGATACGATAGAATCTCTTCATTTCCTCCCGTTTTTGCCATTGCCCCTATTGTTGTAAGATGGTGCTTGTAATCATGATGTATCTTATTCAGCCTGTCCTGTGATTTCATCATCATCTCCAGTTCTTTTGCATACTGGCTCATCTGAATTTTCATCTCTTCCTGTTTTGCTGTTTCAATATAACTTTTCTGAACCTCATCGTGCAGATAGAAAATAAACACATTGATAAACAGTAAGAATAATACAATCGTAGACCGCACACCTCTTCTGTCTGGCAGCAATATCCTGATACAGACTATAATGCTGATCACCGGGACAGAAAGCATAGCAAGCCAATGACGGTTCTTTATATAATAACTTCTCTTTACACCTACTTTTCTTTCAATAATGACTTCCAGTAAAAAGAATATAAAATTTCCCATTACAATAGTTCCCGGTCCCATGTGATGATGCACCGGATTTCTTGCTACCGCATACCGTTGAAAGAACACGATTGGAATCCCATCACATAAAATTCCCATAATATATACCATAAGTGTATTCCAGACATGATGTTGCCAGTCTGCCTGATATGCCACTGTTATAATTAACAGAGCTATCAGCTCAAAGATCAGATCTCCGTACATCGTTCCCCACTGCATGCTTCCCCAGCATGAAAGCAGATATGCACAAAAATATGCAAATAGCTTTTGTGTATCCTCATTTTTTGGATACAGGATGGTATTGTAACGGAACACAGTATAAATCCAGAATAATTTACTTGTCAGATAAGTGATCAAATGGATATTTCATTAATCTTTTCTTTCTCCGTTTGTAATAGTCTTTCCCTGACCTTCTTGCGATTTGCTTTACTGATACTGAGACGTGTCTTGTCTTTCATAACCACGTTGTCATATTCGTAATGCTCCACGTGTTCCATATTGATGAGATAGGACTTGTGAATCAGTAAGAAATATTCTTCTGTTACATCCGCTACATCCTTTAATTTTCCTCGATATTCATATTCTTTTTCCGATGTCACGATATGTACTCTTTTTCCCAGACTATAAAAATACAGGATCTTGTCATAAGAAATCTTGTGGATTCCTTTGTATCCGTATATTCAAATATTTTCTTCCGTTCTTTTAACAGTTCCCGTAATTCACCTATCACCCGGAAAAGTTCTTCCTCTCGGATTGGCTTTACAAGAAAATCAAATGGATGAATACGGAATAATTTCATAGCATATTCCTGATATGTTGAAATATAGGTAATCCGCAGTTCTTTTCCATAATTTTTCTTTCGTATCTCCGTTCCGATATCAATTCCATTCTCATGTTCCAGACAAATATCAAGGAATAACATATCGTAGGATTCTTCTTCCAGCCTGTTAAGAAGCTGCTCCGCAGAATAGTATATTTCTATAGATATCTGACAGTCATTCGCTTTCCCATAATGGAGCAGCTTCTGTTCTAACCAATTACATAGGATGATGTCATCATCACAGATTGCAAGTTCTAGCATATTTTCTTACCCTCAGTCTTTCGTAACACGACAAATGGGGAAAAGAATCCCCTTCAATTCTTTTCCCGAATGGACATCACTAATTTTGTGTCATTTTTCCGATGCAACAGCACCACTTCCTTTGCTGTCTTATTTTGTCCTCTATATAATAAACACT
>ENA-OQKR01000354-OQKR01000354.1-human-gut-metagenome-genome-assembly--contig:-NODE-354-length-19820-cov-4.295790_pt1 | contig 19820 bp, 17 predicted proteins | sample MGYA00242803_ERZ504806 | MGnify/ENA primary metagenome ERZ504806 (study PRJEB26092, sample SAMD00036399) | human gut metagenome | host: Homo sapiens | study: EMG produced TPA metagenomics assembly of...
TTACATTTACAGCGTTGTTACATCCTTATGTAAAAGACGTTACATGCCGGGGAAAGACTCTTTACACACCGGGGTAAAGGCCGTTACATATCGGGGTAAAGGTAGTTACATCCTGGGGTAAATGGAGTTCCCCACTGAGGTAAATAAGTTATCCTGCTGGAGTGAATGAAGTGATATAGGCTTATCTGATGTCCGCCCCCCACATTAGTTTATTGCGAAGGGTATCAAAGAAAATATGGTTGAACCGTTTCACTACCTTTATGCTATAGTCGGCACGTGAGATGTGCAACTGGGTCGTTTCTTTGCAGGACTCGCTACGGCCGTCGATGGCAACCAAGAAGTTGTGGCTGCGGCTTTCCACATCAAGTGTAATTTCCCAGTCGTCACAAATGACGATGGGACGGACGTTGAGGCTGTGTGGAGCCACCGGGGTGATGGCAATGGTTTTACTGTGGGGCACAATGACCGGACCGCCGACGCTGAGTGAGTAGGCGGTGGAACCGGTAGGTGTGGAGATAACTAGGCCGTCAGCTTGATAAGTGGTCAACGGAGCGCCATTGATGGCGGCGTGGATACTGATCATGGACGAACTGTCCCGCTTCAATACGGCTATCTCATTGAGGGCGTAAGGGGATTGCATCAAGCGTTCATCGTCGCACCTCAGTTGCAGTACACTACGCTCTTCCACCTTATAGTGGTTGTTGTAGATTTCATCGAAGGTCTCTTCCATCTCTTCCGGTGAGATGTCGGCAAGGAAACCCAGCCGGCCGGTATTGATGCCCAATATGGGGATATTCTTCTTTCCTACACGGCTGGCTGCTTTCAGGAAAGTGCCGTCGCCACCGATGCTGATAACCATGTCGGCACAGAAATCATCTCCGTCAAACAATTCGGCGTCAGGTATGTTTAAATGTAAATCGGTAGTCAGGAAGTGATGGAATTCCCGGCAGATGCAGAGCTGTGCATTATGCTGTCCGAGCAACCGGAAGAGGTTTTCTGCATGCGAGGATTTCTTTGCTTGGTAGGTATTTCCGAATATGGCAAATTTCATAATCAATTCTGTTGGATTGAAGTGCAAAGATGCTATTTTTTTCTCAGAATGCTGCCAATATATAACTATTATTTGTACTTTTGTCCCAAACTATAAACCGAATTATGACTAGATTAAGCGTTAATATAAATAAGGTGGCAACGCTGCGCAATGCCCGTGGAGGTGATGTCCCGAATGTTGTGAAGGTAGCGCTGGATTGTGAAGACTTTGGTGCTGATGGCATTACGGTGCATCCCCGTCCTGACGAGAGGCATATCCGCCGTAAGGATGTATATGATTTGCGGCCGTTGCTGCGGACAGAGTTCAATATCGAGGGTTATCCTGCACCCGAATTTATGGATTTGGTCTTGAAGGTGAAACCGCATCAGGTAACTTTGGTGCCCGACAGCCCTACACAGCTGACTTCAAACGCAGGCTGGGATACCAAGACCCATTTTGACTTCTTGAACGAAGTGTTGGATGAGTTCAACAATGCCGGTATCCGTACTTCCGTATTTGTTTCCACCGATGCCGAAATGATAGAATATGCTGCCAAAGCCGGTGCCGACCGCGTGGAGCTATATACGGAACCTTATGCTACGGCTTATCCCAAAGGACGGGAAGCGGCTGTAGCTCCTTTTGTCGAGGCTGCCAAGGTGGCCCGCAGCTTAGGTCTGGGGCTGAATGCCGGACATGACCTGAGCCTGGTGAATCTGAATTATTTTTATCGAAACATTCCGTGGCTGGACGAGGTGTCCATCGGGCATGCGCTGATTAGTGACGCGCTGTATCTGGGATTGGAGCGTACGGTCAAGGAATATAAAAACTGTCTTCGCTGATGAATGTAATGTTGTTATTGGCCCAAGTGGCTCCGGCACTGACTGACTCTATTGCAGGTGCCAATCCGGTACTGACACAAGTAAACGCTTCCGACGAAATGAATTTATGGAGCATGGCCATCAAGGGCGGCTGGATTATGGTCGTCCTGGGCTTGATGTCCGTACTTTGCTTTTATATCTTGTTCGAACGTAACTATGTTATCCGGAAGGCGGGGAAAGAAGATCCCCAGTTCATGGATAAAATAAAGGACTATATTCTGGGTGGGGAATTGAAAGCTGCCATTGCTTATTGTCGCAGTGTGGATACTCCCTCGGCTCGTATGATTGAAAAGGGTATCAGCCGTTTGGGACGCCCGGTGAACGATGTGCAGGCTGCCATCGAGAATGTGGGCAATATTGAGGTTGCCAAACTGGAGAAGGGAATGACGATTATGGCTACCATCTCCGGAGGTGCGCCCATGCTCGGGTTCCTCGGCACGGTGACGGGTATGGTACGTGCGTTTTGGCAAATGGCAAATGCCGGAAACAATATTGACATAACGATGCTTTCCGGAGGTATTTATGAGGCAATGATTACTACGGTGGGCGGTTTGATAGTCGGTATCATAGCTATGTTTGCCTACAATTACCTGGTGACATTGATAGATGGCGTGGTCAACAAGATGGAAGCCAAGACAATGGCATTCATGGACTTGTTGAACGAACCGGCGAAATGATTAATTAAAGAATTAGGAATTAAAAATAAAGGCGTGTTAAAACGTAGAGCTAAAATATCACCCAATTTCAGTATGGCGTCCATGACGGACCTGATTTTCCTGCTGCTGATTTTCTTTATGATAACATCTACCATGGTATCGCCCAATGCTATCAAGGTACTGCTGCCGCAGGGAAAGCAACAGACTTCTGCAAAGCCTTTGACAAGAGTCATCATAGATAAGAATCTGAATTATTATGCTGCTTTTGGCAATGACAAGGAACTGTCTCTGACGCTTGAAGAATTGACTCCTTTCCTACAATCGTGTGCGGAGAGGGAGCCTGAAATGTATATAGCTTTGATGCTGACGAAACAGTGCCTTACCGGGAAATCGTGAAGGTGCTGAACATTGCAAACGAGAATAAATTCAAGATGGTGCTGGCTACACGACCACCGGAAAACTAAATCGTACATTGTACATGGCTAAATTGTAAATGCAATGGTGAATCGGAAGAAGAAAGGAAAATATATAGGTATGGCAGGTGCACTTGTGGTGCATGTTGCCATTATTGCCCTTCTGATACTGGTAGGATTCACACCGCCGGAACCCTCGGAAGAAGGCGGTGTACCCGTTATGCTGGGAGAGGTGCCCGATGCACTGGGCGCTGCCGACCCTTCTTTAGTAAAGGTGGATGTCATGCCGGAGGAAACCGCTCCTCAGGTGCAGGAAACGGTGGAGCAGGACATCATTACGCAGGAAACTGAAGAAACCGTTGCCATAAAGCCCAAAGCCGAACCCAAGAAAAAGGAGGAGGTGAAGAAACCGGAAAAGACGGAAGCCGAAAAAGCGGAAGAGGCCCGCAAACTGGCAGCGGCAAAAGCCGAACGGGAACGTAAGGAAGCCGAGGAAGCTGCCCGTAAACGGGTAGCTGGCGCTTTTGGCAAAGGTGCCCAAATGGGTAGTAAAGGCGATACGGAAGGCGAAGGTATTCAAGGAAGTCCTACGGGAAATGCTCCGTCCGGAGCCACTTCGGGTACGGGAGGCTACGGCTCGTTTAATTTGGGCGGACGTTCTCTTGGTGAGGGCGGATTGCCGCGGCCGGTATATAATGTGCAGGATGAAGGTAGGGTTGTGGTGACCATCACAGTGAACCCTGCCGGACATGTGATAGCAACCAGCATCAACCGCCAGACCAATACCGTCAATCCCGCATTGCGGAAAGCGGCAGAGGATGCTGCCAAGAAAGCCCGTTTCAATGCGGTAAGCGGCTTGAACAATCAGACGGGAACAATAACGTATTATTTTAATCTAAAATAAGAGGAGGAACAATTATGGGTACAGTTTATGTTTTTTTTGCCGACGGATTTGAAGAAATAGAAGCTTTTACTTCTGTGGATGTGATGAGACGCGCCGGACTGAACGTAGAAATGGTGACGGTAACCCCTGATGAAATAGTGACGGGAGCACACGATGTTCCGGTCTTGTGCGATAAGAATGTAGTGAACTGCGACTTCTTTGATGCAGAGCTTGTATTATTGCCTGGCGGTATGCCGGGTGCGTCCACTTTGGAGAAGTGTGGAGAACTGCGTAATCTGGTACTGCGTTTTGCCCAAGAGCAGAAACCGATTGCTGCTATTTGTGCGGCTCCTATGGTATTGGGTAAGCTGGGATTGCTGAAAGGCAAGAAGGCTACTTGCTATCCCGGCTTTGAACAGTATTTGGAAGGTGCCGAATGTACGGGTGCTCCGGTAGAAAGAGATGGCAATATCATCACTGGTAAAGGACCGGGCGCTGCCATGGAGTTTGCATTGGCCGTAGTGGAGCTGTTGCAAGGCAAAGAGAAGGTGCAGGAACTGAAAGAAGCTATGTGCGTAACGGATTTATGATTTTAAATCATAAATCATAAATCATAAATCATAAATGGTTCAGTATGCTCTGATTGTTGCCGGTGGTAAGGGGTTGCGCATGGGGACCGAACTCCCCAAACAGTTTCTCCCGATAGGGGGGAAACCTGTTTTGATGCGCACTCTGGAGGCGTTTTATGACTACAATGCTGAGATACGGATAATATTGGTACTTCCCCACAGCCAGCAGGATTACTGGAGGCAGCTGTGCAGGGAGTACCGTTTTTCATTGCCGCATGCCATTGCAGATGGGGGGGAGACGCGGTTCCACTCCGTAAAGAACGGTTTGGCTTTGGTCAAGACACCTGCTTTGGTCGGTGTGCACGATGGGGTGCGTCCGTTCGTGGCCCGGGAAGTGATTGCACGCTGTTATGACTTGGCGGCCGAGAAAAAGGCCGTAATTCCGGTAATCGGTGTGGTGGAGACCGTTCGCCGTATGGAAGGGGAAAGCAGTGTGACTGTCGGCAGGGATGATTATAGATTGGTGCAGACTCCCCAGGTTTTTGATGCGGAACTGCTGAAAGCGGCATACGAGCAGCCCTATACACCCCATTTTACCGATGATGCTTCTGTGGTGGAGGCATTGGGTGTATCTGTCTTTTTGACGCCGGGAAACCGGGAAAACATTAAAATAACCACTCCTTTTGATTTAAAAATAGCCACAGCTCTGATAGGTTCATGTTCGATTTAGCCACGCGTGACATAAAATATTTGTCGGGCGTCGGGCCGCAGCGTGCTTCGGTGCTCAATAAGGAATTGGGCATTTACTCCTTGCACGATTTGCTATATTACTTTCCATATAAATATGTAGACCGCAGTCGGATTTATTATATTCAGGAGATCGATGGGACGATGCCCTATATTCAGCTGAAAGGTGAAATACTAAGTTTTGAGACGGCTGGAGAAGGGCGCCAGCGCAGGTTGATTGCTCATTTCTCGGACGGTACGGGGGTGGTGGACCTGGTTTGGTTCCAGGGCATCAAATATTTGGTAGGGAAGTATAAAGTGCATCAGGAATATATTGTGTTCGGAAAACCGACCTTCTTCAATGGTAGAATCAATATGGCTCATCCGGATATAGACTCTGCTTCGGATTTGAAATTGTCGTCCATGGGGTTACAACCTTATTATAATACGACTGAAAAGATGAAACGGAGTTCTCTCAATTCGCATGCCATCGAGAAGATGATGAATACGGTGGTGCAGCAGTTGCGTGAGCCGTTGCCCGAGACCCTTTCTCCCGCTATACTTGCCGAGCATCATCTGATGCCGTTGACGGAAGCTTTGGTCAATATACACTTTCCCGCTAATCCGGATTTATTGCGTAAGGCACAGTATCGCCTGAAGTTTGAGGAGCTCTTTTACGTACAGTTGAATATCCTGAGGTATGCAAAAGACCGTCAGCGGAAATATCGCGGTTATATTTTTGAAAGGGTGGGCGAAGTGTTTAATACTTTCTACTCCCGTAATCTTCCTTTTGAACTGACCAATGCACAGAAGCGGGTATTGAAGGAAATCCGTAAGGATGTAGGCTCAGGAAAGCAGATGAACCGCTTGCTGCAAGGGGATGTGGGAAGTGGAAAGACGCTTGTTGCACTGATGAGTATGTTGATGGCGCTCGATAATGGTTTTCAGGCATGCATGATGGCACCTACCGAGATTTTGGCAAACCAGCACTATGAAACCATCCGTGAGCTGCTGTATGGAATGGAGGTACGTGTGGAACTGTTGACCGGTTCTGTTAAGGGCAAGCGGCGCGAAGCTATCCTTGCCGGTTTGTTGACGGGAGACATACATATACTGATAGGTACCCATGCCGTCATTGAAGATACGGTGAATTTTGCTTCGCTCGGTTTGGTTGTGATTGACGAGCAGCATCGTTTCGGTGTGGCCCAACGGGCACGGTTGTGGACAAAGAATGTACAACCTCCCCATGTATTGGTGATGACGGCAACCCCAATTCCCCGTACATTGGCAATGACGCTTTATGGCGATTTGGATGTGTCTGTCATCGATGAATTGCCTCCCGGACGTAAACCGATTGTCACTCTTCATCAGTTTGATAGCCGTCGGATAAGCTTGTATCAGTCCATGCACAAGCAGATTGCCGAAGGCCGGCAGGTCTATATTGTCTACCCGCTGATTAAGGAAAGCGAAAAGATTGACTTAAAGAACCTTGAAGAAGGGTATCTGCATGTTTGTGAAGAGTTTCCCGAGTGTAGGGTTTGCAAGGTACATGGAAAGATGAAACCTGCTGAAAAGGATGCTCAGATGCAATTGTTCGTATCCGGCGAGGCACAGATAATGGTGGCTACCACCGTGATTGAGGTAGGTGTAAATGTGCCCAATGCTTCGGTGATGGTGATTGAGAACGCCGAGCGTTTCGGGCTGTCCCAGCTTCATCAGCTTCGGGGACGTGTAGGACGTGGAGCTGACCAGTCCTATTGTATCCTGGTTACCGGCTACAAGTTGGCGGAGGATACAAGGAAGCGTTTGGAGATAATGGTGCGGACTAATGACGGCTTTGAAATAGCGGAAGCAGACTTGAAACTACGTGGTCCTGGAGATTTGGAAGGGACACAGCAGAGCGGCATTGCTTTCGATCTGAAGATTGCCGATATAGCCCGTGACGGACAACTGCTGCAATATGTCCGTGAAGTAGCGCAAACGGTGGTGGATACAGATCCACATGGCATGTTGCCTGAGAACGAGGTCTTGTGGCGACAACTGAAAGCGTTGAGAAAAACGAACGTTAATTGGGCTGCCATTAGCTGAAAAAACGGTTAAACATGCACTTTTATTGCATTTTATGTTGTAAAACATGTTTGCTTGTAAATCTCCTATCTATAGGGGATTAAGACATCTTTGCGAGCTTTACAGTTTCCTCCTCTTCGAAAAAATAGTTAATGACTGATGTCGTTTTTCAGAGAGAAATGTTACCTTTGGGAGAATTTTTGAAAATCAATCTGGATATTCGCATAGAACAGGTGGTGTTTGATTTGCCGAGATGCTTGCAACGGATATCAAAATGAATGACGAAACGGATGAATTTTAATTGGATAAAAACTGCTTTATTGGCTGCGACGGCAATGGTTAGCTTGAATTCTTTCTCGCAAGACCTGATTGCCCGCCAGGCCCCCATCGACAGAAAACTTAAGAGTGTTGATTCACTGGCTTTGCAAAAACAGATACGTGCAGAACAATCATTGTATCCGGGTTTGGATTTGTATCCCAACTGGAACAACGAATTCGTACAAGCCTATGGCAATGCGATTGTGCCTGAGAGCTATACATTTGATTTGACCGGTTTCTGTATGCCTACTCCCAATACCCGTATCACGGATGTATTCGGTTACCGTCCCCGGAGAAGAAGAGCTCATTATGGTTTGGATATCAAGGTGTATGTAGGCGATACAATCCGTGCGGCTTTTGATGGAAAAGTGCGCGTTGTCAAGAATCAAGGTCGTCGTGGATACGGCAAATACGTCGTTATTCGTCACGACAATGGCTTGGAAACCGTTTACGGACACTTGTCTAAACAATTGGTTGATACAAACCAGTTGGTAAAAGCCGGCGAGCCAATTGCATTGGGAGGAAATACCGGACGTTCTACCGGTTCACACCTTCACTTTGAAACCCGTTTCTTGGGTATTCCCATCAATCCTGCGCTTATGTTTGATTTTGAAAAGCAGGATATCGTAGCTGATTCCTATACTTTCCATAAGACAAAAGGCTCTTCCGGTACGGCGCGTAGCATGGCATCGGGTGAAGGTCTGTTCTATAAGGTAAAGAAGGGAGACACATTGGGACGGATTGCAGCACGTCAGGGAACCTCCATCGACAAGCTTTGCAAACTGAACAGAATTACGCGTAAAACAATCCTGAGACCGGGACAAGTATTGCGCTGCTCATAAAAACGTAACAATCTCTATAGAAGAGGGTACTTTAATAGATTTTAGAGTGCCCTCTTTTCTTTTCTTTAATTATTCCTATCTTTGCTAGCGCACTGTGAAAAAAGGAAATGAAAGATACCAAGCAACAATTTGAACATGTCATTGCGGTTTGCCGTGACTTGTTCTCTAAGAAACTTCATGATTACGGTCCGGCGTGGCGCATTCTTCGTCCGTCTTCCGTAACAGATCAGATATTCATCAAAGCCAACCGTATCAGAAGTATTGAAACGAAAGGGGTGACTTTGGTAGACGAAGGCATCCGTTCTGAATTCATAGCTATTGTCAACTATGGAATTGTAGGATTGATACAGTTGGAACTTGGTTATGCCGAAGCTGCCGATATGACCAATGAAAAGGCATTGGTGCTGTATGACAAATATGCCAAAACCTCTTTGGAGCTGATGCTTGCCAAAAATCATGACTATGATGAGGCTTGGCGTAGTATGCGTATCAGTTCGTATACGGATTTGATATTGATGAAGATTTACCGGACAAAGCAGATTGAAAGCTTGTCCGGGGAGACTTTGGTTTCGGAAGGTATTGATGCCAATTATATGGATATGATTAACTATTCCGTATTCGGCTTAATTAAGATTGAATTTGGAGATTGACAAGAAACATATTGTCGGGAAAGTTTGGGTGAACCTCTGCCGTTTTCTGCTGGGGGCTTTGTTCATATTTTCCGGATTTGTGAAAGCTGTTGATCCGTTGGGTTTCTTCTATAAAATTCAAGATTACCTGACGGCTTTCGGCATGATTTCCTGGTTTCCTTCTTATGCGCCCTTGCTGGTAGGGATAGCGTTGTCTGCCATAGAGTTCAGTGTAGGTGTTTTCTTGTTTTTGGGTATACGACGGAAGGTGGCATCTGTATTGGCATTATTGCTGATGGTTGTAATGACTCCGCTAACACTTTATCTGGCTTTGGCGAATCCGGTATCCGACTGCGGATGCTTCGGTGATGCGTGGATATTGACCAATTGGCAGACTTTCGGCAAGAACGTAGTATTGTTGGTGGCGGCAGTATCTGTATTCAAGTGGCAGGATTTACTGGTGCGTTTCATTACTCCGGAGATGGAGTGGATGATTTCCATGTATACGTTTCTATTTGTGTTTGCGTTGTCCTTCTATTGCCTGGAGAATTTGCCGATACTTGATTTCCGACCTTACAGAATTGGAGCGAATATCAAGGCGGGCATGGAAATTCCGGAAGGTGCTAAACCAAGCGTGTTTGAAAGCCGGTTCATTTTGGAAAAAGGAGGAAAGCGTCAGGAATTTACATTGGACAACTATCCGGACAGTACATGGACGTTTGTAGAATCGCGTACGATACTGAAGGAAAAAGGTTATGAACCTCCCATTCATGATTTTTCCATGATGAGTCTGGATACATGGGAAGATATAACGGACAGCGTACTGTCGGATAAAGGATATACGTTTCTGCTGGTTGCCCATCGGATAGAAGGAGCGGACGACAGTAACATCGACCTTATCAATGAAATATACGATTACAGTGTGGAGCATGGTTATGGCTTTTATGCCTTGACTTCATCTCCGGAAGACGAGATAGAATTGTGGCGTGACAAGACTGGAGCGGAATACCCTTTCTGCCAGACAGATGATATTACGCTGAAGACCATTATCCGTTCAAATCCCGGTTTGCTGTTGGTAAAGGACGGAACAATTTTGAATAAGTGGAGTGACAACCGGCTGCCTGATGAATATGTGCTGACCGATAGCCTGGACAAGTTGGAATTGGGCAAGCAGAAGCAGGAAAGTGACTTACAAACAATAGGCTATGTGTTGCTGTGGTTCATCCTTCCTCTGATGATGGTGCTTTGTGTCGATATTTTAGTCGTAAGGCGCCGGGAGAAACAACGCCTCAGACAACAATAGTATCAAATAGTAAATAGTAAATTGTCAAATAGTAAATACATTAACCCTTTTAATAATAAAACAAAATGAGAAAAAACATTGTTGCAGGAAACTGGAAAATGAACAAAACCCTCCAAGAGGGTATTGCTCTTGCAAAAGAACTGAATGAAACATTGGCTAACGAAAAGCCTAACTGTGATGTAATCATCTGTACTCCGTTTATCCACCTGGCATCTGTTACTCCTTTGGTAGACGCTGCCAAGATTGGTGTAGGTGCAGAAAACTGTGCAGACAAGGAGTCAGGCGCATATACCGGCGAAGTATCAGCTGCTATGGTTGCTTCTACTGGTGCAAAATATGTCATTCTGGGTCACTCTGAACGTCGTGCTTACTATGGTGAAACAGTTGCTATTCTGGAAGAAAAAGTAAAATTGGCTTTGGCTAACGGTCTGACTCCGATTTTCTGTATCGGTGAGGTATTGGAAGAACGTGAAGCAAACAAGCAGAATGAAGTGGTAGCCGCTCAGCTGGCTTCTGTATTCTCTTTGTCTGCCGAAGATTTCTCTAAGATTATTTTGGCTTACGAGCCGGTTTGGGCTATCGGTACCGGTAAGACTGCTACTGCAGAACAAGCACAGGAAATCCACGCTTTCATCCGTTCATTGATTGCTGAAAAGTATGGTAAGGAAATCGCTGACAATTGCTCAATCCTTTATGGTGGCAGCTGCAAAGCCTCCAATGCAAAGGAGCTGTTTGCCAACCCGGATGTTGACGGCGGTCTGATTGGTGGCGCTGCTTTGAAAGTATCTGACTTCAAGGGTATCATCGATGCCTTTAATTAATGGATAATGGAGAATTGATAATTGATGATGGGTATGTGCCCGTTGTCAGTTATCAATTCCCTTTGTTTTTCATTATTAATTATCTACTATCAATTATCAATTATGAAAAAGCTTGGTTTGCTTTTAGTTGCATGTTTCGCTTTTGCAACCATTTCTGTAGCGCAGAACAATATTGTGAAAAGTCTGGAACGTAATGTACCGGGACAAGGCAAGGTGACTATCCATCAGGATGCGCGCATTGCGGCATTGATAGGTTCGGAGTATGTACCTGCCGGCTCGGATGAACGGAAAGTGATTAAAAGTTCGGGTTACCGCATACAGGTTTATGCAGGGAATAATACCCGTCAGGCCAAGAACGAAGCTTATGCGGTGGCTACCCGCATCAAGGAACATTTCCCCGAACTTACAGTTTATACCTCTTTCAATCCTCCCCGTTGGCTGTGCCGTGCAGGAGACTTCCGCAGCATTGAAGAAGCGGATGCCATGATGCGCCAGTTGCGGGCTACCGGTGTATTCAAGGAAGTCTCTATTGTGAAAGAGCAGATAAACATCCCCTTATAAAGAATTATCATGTTAGGAAAAGAAGAAATCGTATCTCCTTCATTGGACGAACTGAAGGAACATTATCACCGCATCCTCACTTTGCTGGGTGAAGATGCCGGACGTGAAGGTTTGCAGAAGACGCCTGAACGGGTGGCGAAGGCCATGTTGTCGTTGACGAAAGGGTATCATATGGACCCGCATGAGGTGCTCCGTTCCGCCAAATTCCAGGAAGAATACAGTCAGATGGTGATTGTGAAGGACATTGACTTCTTTTCACTTTGCGAGCATCACATGCTTCCCTTCTACGGAAAGGCACATGTGGCATATATTCCTAACGGTTACATTACCGGACTGAGCAAGATAGCCCCGGGTGGTGGATATTTTCTCTCACCGCCTGCAAGTGCAGGAACGCATGACGCTTCAGATAAAAGAATGCATTCAGGAGACGCTGAACCCGCTTGGCGTTATGGTCGTTGTGGAGGCTAAGCACATGTGTATGCAAATGCGCGGAGTAGAGAAGCAGAACTCCATTACCACAACATCCGATTTTACTGGAGCCTTCAATCAAGCGAAGACCCGCGAGGAATTTATGAACCTGATTAAGCATAATTCATAGAATGGGGAGAGTCAGAAACTTACTATAACCCTATCCCCCAGCCGTTTGGCCATAATGCTTTTTACCTTATGTAGCTCGTTGTAACGTTCCATGATGCTGTTGCAACGGGCTTCGTCGTTGATGACGGAGGGGTCTTGCAAGGCAAACATCATGTGTTTTAATTCTTCACTGACGATGGCATACTTGAAGTTTATCATCAATCGTGGGATTAGCTCATAGAGGCGTTCTTCGTCTGTCACCATTTGTTCTATCTGTGATTTTCTCAACTGATAGCGGTTGCTGATAAGTTCCACGCTCAGTTTGCTGATGATGGGATCGGGATGCGCCACGAAATACCGTTCGGCAATAAAGCCTTCGTTGTGGATGCGTTCGGTTGCTTCCGCCAGAATCTGTCGGTGAAGCGGATTGTGGAAGGCAAGCTCGTCTTCCTTTAAATCATTGACTATGTATTCGGTTACGGTGATAGGAGTTTCCTGTCCCTCTTCATTGGTGACATTGCACATCACCCGTTCGCCATAGAGTACTACCATTTTCAGAATCAGCCGTTCGTACTTATAGAACTCCTGCCCTTCTTTTCCTTCTTGCGGGATGAAAGATACATATTCCTCCGGGGGAAAAGGAGGAGGTGTTTCGGCAAGGGAACCGTCAGGCAACAATTCGGGCGGATAACCGGCGGCTTGCTGTACATCGGGGGTGTTTGTGGCTGCTGTATGGCCGCCATTGGCAATGCCTGCTTCTGCGTTGGTTCTTGCGGCATTGGCCGACCGACGCTCGCGTTCTGCCCGTTCTGCTTGTTGCTCGGCTTGTTTTTCGCGACGCTTGGCGACTTCGGAAACCAGCAGTTTGTCTTCTACATGCAGCAATTGGGCGCATTCCTTGATATAGACGTCACGCACAATGGCTTCGGGAATGATGGAAATGCTCTGCACAAGGTTTCCGATAAGCTCTGCACGCTTGATGGGGTCTTTTCCTGCATCTTCAAGCAACAGATTGGTTTTGAAGCGGATAAAGTCCGTTTCATTCTCTTGTATGAAGGCTTGGAATTCCGTCGCATTGTGTTTGCGGGCAAAGGAGTCCGGGTCATCACCGTCGGGCAGGAGGCAGACTTTGACGTTCATGCCTTCTTCCAGCAACATGTCAATACCTCGGATAGATGCCTTTATACCGGCAGCGTCACCGTCGTAAAGCACTGTCATATTGTTGGTGAAGCGATGAATCATCCGGATTTGTCCGGGTGTCAACGCCGTTCCCGAAGAAGCAACCACATTCTCTATGCCCGATTGGTGCATGGAAATGACATCCGTATAACCTTCGACCAGAAAGCAACGGTCTTGTTTCACAATGGCTTGTTTGGCAAAATATATGCCGTACAGTTCATTGCTTTTATGGTAAATCTCTGATTCAGGCGAGTTGACGTACTTCACCTTGACGCCTTTGGTGGCGCCGGCAAGCACACGTCCCCCGAAAGCCACCACCTTGCCGGAGAGAGTGTGTACCGGAAAGATGACCCTCCCCCAGAAGCGGTCGCGTAGTCGGTGGTCGTCCGTCTCGTAGCAGAGGCCGGTCTTGACAAGATAATCCTTTTTATAGCCTTTTTTCAAAGCTTCTTGGGCAAGGGCATCGTGGCTCTCGGTACAATAGCCCAACTGGAACTTCTCGATGATGTCATCCCGGAAGCCGCGACTACGGAAATAGGCCATGCCGATACTTCGTCCGTCTACGTGGTTCTTTAGGATACTCTGGAAGTAGTCGCGGGCAAAGTTGTTCACGATGAAGAGGCTTTCCCGTTCACTCTGTGCTATCTTCTCTTCACTGGATAGTTCGCGCTCCTTGATTTCAATACCGTATTTTTTTGCGAGATACTTCAGTGCCTCAGGATAAGACATCTGCTCGTGCTCCATGATGAAATGCACTGCATTTCCTCCTTTTCCGCAGGCAAAGCACTTACAGAGCCCTTTGGCGGGGGATACATAGAAAGAAGGGGTTTTGTCATCGTGGAAAGGACACAGACCCACATAGTTCACACCGCGTTTGCGCAGGGTAACGAAGTCGGATACGACATCGGTGATTTGTGCGGCGTCCAGAATTCTGTCTATGGTGGCTTGGTCTATCATTGTCTTTGTTTTAGCTTGTGCAAAAGTACGTGTTATTTCTTGGATAATCAAATATCGGTGGAGATGAGAATAAAAAGTAATATATGGAATAGAATATTCAATTAAAAGATATATATTTGCAACAAATAAGGTTGCTATGTATCGCTTTATCGCTACTATATTGTTCGGATGCGTACTTTATCCCTCAATTTTGTCTGCCCGATTGGCGACAGAGGTAGTGGAGAAGCAGACATTTGTGATGATATTGAACTCTTATTCTTACGAGGAGGAATGGAGTACAGCTTTGGCTAAAGAGATATGTAACCGGTTGCAGGCATCTGGGCAGGATATAAAAATGAACATCACTTATGCGGGAATAGCTGCCCGCACTTCTTTCCTTGCCGACCGCTTTGCCATGCAAGGGGCTTTTGCCAATGGACGGTTGAACAATCAGATTAAATTTCCTGATGTATTGGTGCTTATTGGCGATGAGAGCTGGATGCTCTACCGTATCATGAATCTCCGTGGAATATGGGAGAGGATTCCGGTAGTACTTTGTGGTGTACATGCGAAGTGCTGAAGGGTTACCGGCAATTTTTTCCGGATAGAGTACTTCCTGACAGTTCCTTTATCCCTTTGGCTGCTTCTAACTCGATGTTGAAGATGACCGCGGTGATAGAGCCGGACAATGCTGCCCGTACATTGCAGTTGGCACAGACATTGGTACCGGATATACAACATCTCTATTATTTTTCGGATGGAAGTTATGCCGATAGTTATATGAGAAGAAAACTACTGCAAAGCTGTAAAGAGAGAGACGTTCCTTTTACGGAAATATTGTTTGAGCGTAACCATGCGGATTCAGTGGCCCGAGTCGTGGCCGGACTTGCAGAAAAATCTGTGGTGGTGACCAATGGCATTCCGGTTTCGAAGGATATCCGGGTACCGGTTCTTACTTTGCGTGATGTGCTTTATCAATCACGTATTCCGGTCGGTGGGTATTTTGCTCCGGTTGCCGCTTATGCAGACAAGACGGCAGAAGCTGTACTGCACTTCCTGGAAACGGATGGAAAGGCGGAGATTCCATACACTATGGTTTCTGATACGGCTTTTTATTTGAACCGGACGGCGTTGATGCATGCTGGCTTGCGCTCTGCTGTCAAGAATCTGCCGGATGCGGTAGAGCGGAATATCCCCCCTCCTTTTCTGGTCCGGCATATCCGTGAGGTATCTGTAGCAGTATTGCTGGTGATTGTAATGGTTTTTGCAGTTTTCCGCATTGTTTATTCACGGCGTTATCGGCATAAGCTGAATCTTTTGTTTGAGCGTTACAAGACGCTATATAACGAGTATGAAGTGGTGTATGAGAATATGCCGGTGGGATTGATGCTTTTTGATGTTTATGGTAATTTGCTGAAGCACAATTCTGAAGCAGACATATTCTTTGAGAAGTTTGCCTATTCCCAATCAGCCCTTTTCCATCTTTTTGATTTCGAGATTTTGGATGAAGAGATGCAGGAAGCTCTTTTCAACAATGAGTTGGTGAGCCGTCTTATCCATCTGTCTTCATGCTGTTACCGCATGCAGTGCTGTGTCATAGCCGATGAAGAGACCGGAGATAATCATGTGTTGGTGATTGTGATAGACAATACGGAAATAGAGAAAGAGAGGAGGGCAAAAGAGCAGATTAGCAATGTACTGAATTTTGCCATGAATAAAGCGGCAATCGGAGTGGCGGAATACAATCTCATGGATGGGCACGGCTTTGCAACGGATGCGTGGTATGATACTCTTGCTTTGCCGTCTGCTACAAGTAATCTTTTGCAGGCACACCAATGTCTGGTATCTGATGACAGAGAAAAACTGGAACGTTATCTGGAACATGTACGCTATGGGGCATCTCACTTATTTCTGGACAATCTGGAGATGCGGACTCCTGAGGGAGAGTCCCATTATCTCCGTTATTTGATCCAGCCGTTGGAATATGCACCCGACAGAAAGCACATTATTGTTGTTGAAATGGTTTTGCCAATGGACGAACAAGTGACCAAGCAACGGGAGCTGGAGGCTGCCATGAAGAGGGCCCAGGAGGCAGACCGTTTTAAGAATGCTTTTGTGGCCAATACAAAAGATGAAATACGAATACCGTTGGAGGAAATCATTTTGTGCTCGCAGGCGCTGGCTGTATCCGTCGGGCTGGACGAGCGGAATGAGTTGAATGCACGTATTGAGGCTGCCAATAATCAGATATTGAAGTTGTTGAATGATATCATTGATGTATCCAAAGTGGAATTGAATGAATAGAACCCGGTATGATGAAGGATTGGAGATTACATAGTATACTGGTTGTGTGCCTGCTGTTCCTGGTAATGCTGGCAAAGGCTGCTGTAGTTCCTGCTTCCGGAGATGGAAAAAGGGTGATTCTCATCAATTCTTACGATGAACGGATTGTATGGAGCAAGAATATTGCAGATAGTCTGGAAAGCATGATACGCAGACAGCATCCTGACTGGATGGTGTATTCCCGTGATTTGAAGACTGGAAGTGCGACCTATGCCTCTGCCGCTGCATTGACCCTACGTTCCATTCTGTGGGGATATGCTGAGCGTACCCGGACAGATGTGGATGCCACCAGTCTGGCTGCCAATACTATATTTGTGCAGGATGACATTCCGGATGCAATTGTTTGGATAGGAGAAGAGGGGTTCATGCTTTATTTGGTGTACAGATATGTATTGGGGAAATGGAAACATGTGCCGATGGTACTCTGTGCGGTGAAGGATTCGTTATCGGCGGACAAGTGGTTTCCTGAAAAGGGCTTCAACTTTGAGCATAAAGAAAGACTTCGTGACCGTGAGATGTTGGAGCAGATTTTCATGGCGGATGACCCTGCTCTGGAGGTAATGAGGAGAGATAAGGAAGTGCGCTTTACAAAAGTGCAGTTTGAAGGAAAAGATGCTTATCGGGTGGGGGTGGACTTGGATTATTGTGCTAATATTGTCTATCTTCCGGTAAGGCGGAATCTGGAACTGATTCATAGTATGTTGCCCGATTTGCAGGAGCTGATATGGGTGGATGAAAATTCTTATAGGAGTACGGAAGCCCGCCTGGAGGTGGAAAAGGAACTCAAGCGGATAATGCCTGAGGTAAAATACTCTACCATGATACACAACCGTATGAATGGAGACTCCATTTATGATGTAATGCTGGAACCTGCCCGGAACCGTGCTTTCCTGACTTACAGCTGGAATATTGATGCGGTCAACAGCAGACGGTCCGACAAGAAAATAGACTCATTGTTTACTTCTGTTGCTACTGTGCCTTTGTTTACATTGACAGAACGGGATTTTAGTAAGGACTTGGATAGGCGGTTATTATTTGAGGTATTCACAAGCCGTGAAGTCTGCCTACGACTTGTTGGAATGTGCAGTACGGGGGGACAGTGTGATGAAGATTCCTTTTGATACACTGTCAGAAGCCGGAATTGTTTTAAACCGTACGGCTTTAGAGCGTTATGGCCTGGTGGGTATGGCCGAAAAATTGGGGGAGGAGGTGACGTATGTTCATATCCCACCCACTTTTTTTCAAAAATATGAGCGACAGCTGTTGGTGTCTTTTCTGGTACTGATGGCGGTAATATGTTATGTTGTATTTAACTTGCGCCGCAGTAGATACAACAAACGGATAAAGAAGGATTACGACCGCTATAAACGCCTTTACAATAAACTGCAGGTGATTTATGCAAACAGTTCGATAGACTTTGCACTGTATGGTGAAGATGGAAAGCGCCTGCTCCGCATTGTGAATGGTAAGGTGGATTCTGTAGAAGAGGGGAGTGACCTTTTCCACGAGAATATATTTGAGAGTCCTTGTCTCAGTAGTGACTTGAAAGAGCAGATACGCTTCAGGCATTCCATTAATTGTGAAGTCTCTCTTGACTATAGCGGGAGATTGTCGCGGACAAGTTTTGCGGAACATGCAGTTTACCAGTTAATTGTCAAACCTTTGCATGAGGTCAGCTATCAGAACTCATGTTTTATGGCTATTGCCATTAATCTGACTCCGACCATCAGAGAACGGCAGGAAAAGGAACGGTTTGAAGAGTTGTTCCGTTTTGCGTCAGACTCCTCTCGTGTAGGAGTAGCATTTTATGACGGGAAAACGGCAGTGGGAATGGCCTCGGATTCTTGGTGCAGGAATATGAACGAGAAGTTTGTCTCTGGCGAGTTTCCGGTTTATGGACAAGTGGTGGAAGAGGACCGTACTGCTTTGCTTGAATACCAGCAGGCAATGTGTGCGGGAGAGATTCGGGATGTCTTCTGTCGGGATATTCGGGTGAACGGTGAGGATGGTAAATCACATTGGGTGCGCCAGCACATGTATCGCATATATTCTTCCGGCCGGTTGATAGAGTTGAGTTTGAATATTGACGAACAGAAGGCCAATGAAAAAAAACTGGAAGAAGCCAAACATCAGGCGGAAGAGGCGAATGAAGAGACTTGCGGCTTTTTAAGCAGTATTAGCCATGAAGTGCGTACACCATTAAATTCCATAGTGGGCTTCTCTACGATTCTGGCTGTTCTGGATGACGAAGAAACTGTGAGAGAGTATATCCCTATTATTCAGAAAAACAGTCGTTTACTCGACACCTTGATTAATAATATCCTTGATTTGTCCGCATTGGACGGAGGTAAGGTATTATTTGATTACAAGCAGGTTGATATTGCAGATATATTTGCCGATATGGAAGTATATATCCGTAACAATCTGTATAATCATCCGTTGCGTGTTATTCGTGAACTTCCTGAATGTGAAGGTGAAAGAATCATTACCACCGATGAGGAGCATTTGAGGATGCTGTTGTTGAATCTGCTTTCCAATGCCGTGAAGTTTACGGATAGGGGCAGTATAACCCTGGGATGTCGTAGGCAAGAGCAGGAATTCTATTTTTATGTGGCTGATACCGGGTGTGGTATTGGGAAGGATGAACAAAAATACATCTTCAACAGATTTGTCAAGCTGGATACCTATATCCAGGGAACCGGTCTGGGACTATCACTCTGCAAGAGTATTGTAAAGCATTTGAGAGGAGAAATCGGTGTAATCTCTGAGAAAGATAAAGGCAGCACCTTTTGGTTTACGCTGCCATATAAACAGTGATGAGGATGTGTTAAATACACACTTACCACAGATTACACAGATAATTTGAGGAGTTCTGTAATCAAGAACTTTTATCTGTGTGAATCTGTGTAAAGTTGTGGTGGGTTATGACACTCCCGCATTGTATTCTTCTTATCTGATTTTTTCCCGGATTTTAGTCAAGTACTTCTTCATGCCTTCAGCATCCTTATTACTGATAATCTCCAGCAGGTTCTTCAGTTCCAGACGGATGTTCTCCACTTGCGAGGGGGGTGCGTGGGTTGAATAGGATTT
>ENA-OQKR01000357-OQKR01000357.1-human-gut-metagenome-genome-assembly--contig:-NODE-357-length-19596-cov-2.283322_pt1 | contig 19596 bp, 23 predicted proteins | sample MGYA00242803_ERZ504806 | MGnify/ENA primary metagenome ERZ504806 (study PRJEB26092, sample SAMD00036399) | human gut metagenome | host: Homo sapiens | study: EMG produced TPA metagenomics assembly of...
TCATGATTCTCATGATCATGATCCAGTAGTACATCAAAATCACAGGCATCGATCCCTGATTTCATCACACGGCTGATCTTTATGTCGAAACCTTTTTACCGGCAGACTTTTTAAGAGTTCTCACCAGTTTTTTCTGATCTGCACCCAGATCCAGAAGAGCCGCAACTGTCATATCCCCGCTGATCCCGGAGGTACACTCCAGATATAATTTGTTTTTTCATCTATTTTCCCTCCGCAAGCCTGTTGATCTGGGTTGCCAGATATCCGGCCCCAAATCCGTTGTCAATATTTACTACTGCGATTCCGTTGGCACAGGAATTGATCATTGTCAGAAGCGCTGAAAGCCCATGAAAGCTGGCGCCATATCCCACGGAAGTAGGTACCGCGATCACCGGACGTTTCACAAGACCACCCATAACACTTGCCAGCGCACCTTCCATTCCTGCTACCGCAACCACACAGTTAGCCTCTTGGATGGTATCCAGCCTGGAAAAGAGTCTGTGCATACCACTGACTCCCACATCATAGATCCTCTCCACATGTGTGCCGAAATACTCTGCTGTCTGGGCAGCTTCCTCCGCAACAGAAATATCTGCTGTTCCGGCTGTACATACTGCCACCTTTCCGATATGCTCCTTCTCTTTTTCAATCTTCAAAATTCCGGAAACCGGATCATAAACCACATCAGGAAGAACCTTTTTTACCAGTTCATACTGATGTTCTGACGCCCTTGTTCCAAAGACTTCTCCATCTTCCTCATAAAGCTTCTGATAGATATTCAAAAGATGTTCGTCTGCTTTTCTCGCACAGTAAACTACCTCCGCAAAACCGGTCCTCGCTTTTCGGGTAGTATCCAGCTTCGCATAATCCATTTCTTCATATCCCTCTTTTTTCAGAAGGTCCTCTGCATGCTCCACAGAGAGCTGGCCTTTTTTTACCTCTTCAAGGATCTGCTGTAAAGTCATCTTTTTGCCTCCCTGTTTTCTTCGTAATATAATAACACAATAGCCAGACATTTGCATCATTTCCGCAAATCGTCTGGCTATCTGCTATTCAAACCGTTCACTGTCCGGTTCTTTTTATTTATGCGACTGCCTGGGCCGCCTTCTGTTCTTTATCTGATCATCTCCGTATATTTGGCCGAGATCTCATCAATATCTCCATATGCGATCAGTTTTCCTTTTCAAGTATCATTGCTTTATTACACAAGCGCTGTACCTGTTCCAGAGAATGGGATACAAACAGTACCGTAACGCCCTTATCAAACATACTTAAGACTTTCTTTTCACTCTTTTCCGGAATTTGGCATCTCCTACAGAAAGGACTTCATCCAGGATCAGGATATCCGGTGATTACCAGTGTGGCAATGGAGAATCCAAGTCTTGCCTTCATACCCGGAAGAATAATTCTTAATAGGGACATCGATAAATTCCTTCAGTTCAGAAAACTCAACGATCTCATCAAATTTCGATTCCAGAAACTTCTTGGAATATCCGAGCATCGCACCATACAGAAAAATATTCTCACGTCCTGTATACTGCGAATCAAAACCGGCTCCCAGTTCCAGAAGAGGGACCAGACGGCCGTTTCGGACCACCTTGCCTTCGGTAGGCTTGAATACACCGGCAATTACTTTGAGCAGAGTACTTTTTCCTGCTCCATTAAGTCCCAGGATTCCTACACGGTCACCTTTTTTTACCTCAAAATCAACATTCTGAAGAGCCCAGAATTCATTATATTTAATTTCTTTTTTTAAGAATTTAATCACGTAATCCTTCAGGCTGTCTACCTTTTCTTTACTGAGATTAAACTTCATACTCACGTTATCTACAACTACTGCAGGTTTTTTCCATATTTTTTCTCCTGTTAAATATTAAAGGATAAATTCATCCTGTTTCTTCTTGTAAACAGAACATTCCGATGGCAATCGTCACAAGACTGAATACCAGTGCGATGCCGCATAATGAAGATTCATCGGCTCTCCGAACATTCCTGAACGAAAAACATCGATGGTACAGTACAGCGGATTATATTTCAGGATCCATGAAAACCACTTTTCAGCAGCTGGACGGATAATAAAAGATCGCACAGGTATACATGATCAGCATCAGCGCTACTGACCACAGATATTCCATATCTCTGAAAAAAAACACCAATCGTAGCAAGGATCATTCCACAACCATAAGACAACAGAAATACCAGGATCAGCGCGATCGGGATCTGGAGCATATAAAGTGTCGGCTCCACACCAAGTACTGCTCCTACCGGAACCAGCACGATCAGTGAGATCAGGAAGATCACATAGTTAAAAAGTACACTTGACAGCGGATAGAGATATTTTGGCACATAAACTTTCTTGATCATTGCCGAATTCGCTCTTACTGATTTCAATGCCGCTTTTGTGGCACTGGAATAGAATGTGTACAAAAGACGTCCTGTCAGGATATATACAGGAAATGTCCGATCCTTGTTTCCAAACAGGGTACCGAATACGATCGTCAGTACGATCATGGTAAGCAACGGCTCAAGAAGAGACCAGATGATACCAAGATAGGAACGTCTGTACTTCAGTTTGATTCCTTTTTTTACAAGCTCTCCCAGAAGAAACCTGTAACGCATAAAAGTATTTACGTATTCTTTCATAGCATCTCCAATATTCAATTTTATTTTTTCACACGGCTGTAAATCATAATATACTATTTTGAGAAATCTGGCAACCTTATTTTCGCCAAAAAAAGGCACGCCAAAGCGTACCTTTTTGAGAAATGTGTTAGTTATGATCTTATCTCTTGATATTGAATGCCCGGAATCCCGGATATACTGCTGCATCACCAAGCTCTTCCTCAATACGGAGAAGCTGATTATATTTTGCCACACGTTCGCTTCTGGAAGGAGCTCCTGTCTTGATCTGGCAGGTATTCAGTGCCACTGCAAGATCTGCAATGGTTGTATCCTCTGTCTCTCCGGAACGATGGGAAGAAATCGCTGTATAGCCAGCTTTATGTGCCATTTTGATGGCTTCCAGAGTCTCAGATACAGAACCGATCTGATTCAGTTTGATCAGAATAGAATTTCCGCAGCCAAGGCTGATACCTTTCTTAAGACGCTCTGTATTTGTAACAAACAGGTCATCACCTACAAGCTGTACTTTTCCTCCAAGTTCTTTTGTCATGATCTGCCAGCCTTCCCAGTCTTCCTCATCAAGGCCATCCTCAATAGAGTAGATCGGATATTTTTCGATCAGATTTTTCCAGTGATCAACAAGCTCCGCAGATGTAAATTTCTTTCCGCATTTTGGCAGAACGTATTCGCCCTTCTTGCTTCCTTTCCACTCACTGGATGCTGCATCCATAGCCAGTACGAAATCTTTGCCCGGTTCATAGCCTGCTCTTTTAATCGCCTCAAGAATGCACTCGATGGCTTCTTCATCGCTGCCAAGATCCGGTGCGAATCCACCTTCGTCACCTACGGAAGTAGCCAGACCTTTCTCTTTTAACAGAGCTGCCAGCGCGTGGAAGACTTCCGTACACCAGCGCAGACCTTCTTTGAAGCTTGCTGCGCCTGCAGGCATGATCATGAATTCCTGTACATCTACCGTGTTGGCTGCATGTGCACCACCATTCAAGATGTTCATCATCGGCAGTGGCAGGCGATTGCCGTTTACACCGCCCAGGAAACGATACAGTGGCAGATCCAGTGCGTTTGCTGCCGCTCTGGCACCTGCGATCGATACTGCCAGAATAGCGTTTGCGCCCAGATTGGATTTATCTTTGGTTCCGTCTGCTTTGATCATAGCTGCATCTATCGCATAGATATCCAGCGCATTGACACCTTTTAATGTTTCATTGATTACTGTGTTTACATTGACAACCGCTTTGGATACACCTTTGCCTCCGAATTTTTCTTTATCTCCGTCTCTCAGCTCCAGTGCTTCGAATTCTCCGGTAGATGCGCCGCTGGGTGCGGTGCCTCTTCCCATGGTACCGTCCGAAAGATAAACCTCTGCTTCTACAGTAGGATTGCCTCTGGAGTCAATAATTTCACGTCCGCTTACTTTTTCAATTGTCAAATGTTTCATCTTATCCCTGACCCTTTCCCATGGACGATCCTCTGCTCTCATTCCGCAGGAGCAGAAAGGATCTTCCCACGACTTATTCACATGATGGTTAGCTTTTACTAACTGTGATAAGTGTAGCGCAACTTTCTGGGATTTTCAATAGGCTTAAACGGGATTTTTTCTCATTTACTTTTTCTTTTTCTGTGTTTTTTCCAGCCGTACCGCTTCCTTACGGTATGTCTGTGTCCGATTCTGACAAACGGGACATACTGAAGGGGCACTCTTCAGAGATTTTCTGCAATCTCATATGCCTCGGCATAGAAATACTCCTGAGAATCCAGCGGTTCTTCATCGGTCGGCAGAATCCGGTAGATCCCTTCTCCGTCTTCCTGACGCGCCTGCTGGTTATCCTGTAACATGATATGGAACATCCGCAGAAGGCGGGCTTTGATCTCTTCATCGTAAACCGGTGCTGCCACCTCCACACGACGCAGAGTATTTCTGGTCATGAAGTCGGCAGAGGCAATATAGATTTTTTCTCTTCCCTCACTTCCGAAGATATAGATTCTGGAGTGTTCGAGGAAACGGCCTACGATACTTCTCACACGGATATTTTCTGTTTTTCCCGGTACCTGCGGAATCAGACAGCAGATACCACGAACTACCATATCGATCTTCACGCCGGCGCAGGATGCCTCCACCAGTTTTTCCATGATCTTCTTATCGGTCAGAGAGTTCATCTTCAGTCCGATGTATGCCGGTTCACCTGCCTCGGCATGCCTGATCTCTTCATCGATCATATCCTAGCACTTTATTTTGACAGACACTTCGGTGCCACCAGCAGATGATCGACCCGTTTGATCGTCTCTCCCATCGCCAGTGCCTGGAAGACATTCGCTGCCTCCAGACCGATATCCACGTTATACGTCATCAGAGACAGGTCGGTGTACAGACGGGAGGTCTTCTCGTTGTAGTTTCCGGTACCGATCTGGGTATAATATTCGATCTGTTCATCGGTTTTCTTGGTGATCAGGCAGAGTTTGGAATGTACTTTGTAACCATCCAGACCGTAGATCACGCGGCAGCCCGCATCCTCCAAAAGGCGGGACCATCCGATATTATTTTCCTCGTCAAAACGGGCTTTCAGTTCCACCAGTACCAGCACTTCTTTTCCGTTCTCTGCGGCTTCGATCAGGGCTTCCACGACTTTACTCTGTTTTGCCACACGGTACAGTGTCATCTTAATCGAAACAACATCTTTATCGTTGGCTGCCTGGTGAAGCATATTTAAGAACGGGTTGATGCTCTCATACGGATAGGAAAGCAGTTTGTCCTTTTCTTTGATCTGGTCAAGGATCGGCCGGTCACCGGTAAATGCCGGGGATTTTCTCGGCGTTCTTCTCGCATAGAACAGTTCCGGGATCTTGCGGAGTGCATCCTCGATCTGGAAGACAAAGGACAGATCCAGCGGAGACTGGCTGCGGAACACATACTGTGGTTTCGTTGTCAGATAACCACAGAGCATCTTGACACTCTCTTCGCTGAGTTTTCTGGAAAGTTCGATGCGCACTGGGGAAAGTTTCTTTCTTCTCTTGATCAGTTCCGCCATAAATTCCCGGTAGTCCAGATCCTCGTCATACAATGCATCGGCATCGATATCTGCATTTCTGGTCACGCGAAGCAGGGATTTTTCTTTTACCTGATATCCTTTGAAGACTTTCGGGATATAGTGAAGAATCAATTCTTCGGACAGCATGTAGGTATTGCCACCCGGCAGGCGGATCAGCCGGTCAAAAACACCGCTTCCGCACGGGATGATTCCCAGTCGTTCTTTTCCGCTCTTTGTTGTCAGAATCACAACCGCATAGATTTCTTTATTCTTTAAAAATGGAAATGGCTGTCGTTTTCCCACGATCGTCGGAGAGATCAGACCGGAGATTTCCACATCAAAATACGCTTCCAGAAATTTACTCTCTTCTTCGGAAATCTTACTGAAATCCACCAGCTTTACACCATAATCCTCGATCTTTTTCATGATCTTTCCATAGACTTCGTCTTTTCGTCTGTTCAGGATCTCCACCTGCGGCAGGATTGCCTGGATCTGCTCCTTCGGTGTCATGTGCGTCTTATTTTCTCTGGAATCTTTTGTCACCAGCATCTGATCGATCAGCGATCCCACACGCACCATGAAAAATTCGTCCAGATTACTCTGGTAGATCGATGCAAATGACAGTCGCTCACACAGCGGAACCTTCGGGTTCTCCGCTTCTTCCAGTACACGTTCATTAAACTTTAACCAGGACAGTTCCCGGTTCATATAGATGGTCTCGTTCATTGCTTATCCCTTTACTTTCTTTTACCTTTGTCCAATTGTCACACTTACAGGAACACAATATCAAATTTACTTTAATTCTATATTATCTTCCCGTAAAATTCATGTTAACAAACCTTTTATTTTCTTTCAGTTCATACAGATCCGTTCTTCGCGCGGACAGTAGCGGTAACTGTTCCCGGATCGCTTCCACGCGGTCGAGATCAAGTTCCGTGACCTGAATGCCCGGTTTTTCATCCATCTGTGCCACCACATCCCCCCAGGGTGACACGACCAGAGAATGTCCCCAGGAAATATATCCTGCCTGTTCGTCTCTGGCATCGGAAGTTCCGATCATATAACACTGGTTATCCACCGCTCTTCCCCGGAACATCAGCTCCCAGTGCGCCGGTCCGGTCGTCATGTTAAATGCCGCGGGCACTAAGATCACCTTTGCCCCCTGTAAGGTCATCAGCCGTACAATCTCCGGGAAACGACAGTCAAAACAGATACAGATTCCCATTTTTCCAAACTCGGTATCAAATACGGTGATCTGATCTCCTGCCGTCAGTGTCGCAGACTCCTGATAGCACTGTCCGCCCTTCACGGCGATATCAAACAGATGCACTTTCCGGTGTTTGGCAATCTGTCTGCCCTGGCGGTCAAAGACATAGGCGGTATTGTATACATGCCCTTCTTCGTCCTTTTCCGGTACGCTTCCGGCAGACAGATAGATCTGATATTTTTTTGCAAGTGCACTTAACTTCTGCCAGGTTTCTCCCCGTTCCGCTTCTGCATAGACCGGAAAACAGGGCGTCTGATACGGACAGTTAAACATCTCCCCAAGCGTTACCAGGTCGATTTTCTCGTCCTTTATGCGTTCCAGGTTCCGCTCCAGTTCTTTCAGATTTTCGCCTTTTTCTTCATAAACATGCGCCTGGATCTGGGCGATTTTCACCTTCATTTTTTCTCCCCCTTTCTGTCACAAATATTTGTAATTCTCTGACTTCAGTATAGATTTTCCACAACTTTTTGTCAATTTATCCGGGGGAAAATTGTATATAAAAATCCCCGGGAAGTCATGTTTTCCCCGGGGAATTTTTCAATCTTTATTTGTTGTCCATCTGCTCGTTTTCTCACTGCAGATACTGTTCCACTGACAGTCCCCGCAGATCTTCGCCCGCAGCCCTGTATCGATCACTTTTTCCTGGACTTTCCGTGTAAACTCCAGGAAATTCAGTTCTTCTCCCTCTGCAAGTCCGCAGGCATCCAGCACGCCATGGTCGTACCGGTACACTTTCTCCTGTGCCTCACAGATTTCTTTTTCTGCTCCGGACGCTTCCACCGTCACCTGACGATTCGGACACGCGCTGCAGATTTCGTCCAGCGAAACCACCAGCCGGATCGACACATCCTGTTCCAGAATGTGTAACATTGTCTCCATATGTGCGGAAAATCCTTCGCTGTATCCTTTTCCTATAAAATACGCCAGACACATCCCGTGATGCGGACGCACCGGTATTCGTTTTTTCTCCATAGTTTTCTCATTTCTCACAGCCATCTGCTGTATTGTTATTTCTGATTCCGATACGCTTCCACGCCCCGTTTCAGCCGTTCACAGCCATCCGCGATCCGGCTTCTCTGGCATGCCAGGTTGATGCGTAAAAACTGTTCGCCGGTTTTTCCGTACTGCGCGCCTTCCGACACATAAAGACCTGTCGTTTTGCGGATCGCATCGGCAAGTTCTTTCGCGCTGCATCCGAGCGCACTGCAGTCCACCCACAGAAGGTAGGTCGCATCTGCCTCTGTCACTTTCAACTGCGGAATCTCTTTTCGGATATAGTCGGTCATGTATGCACGGTTTTCGAAAAAGATATGCACGGAGTTCTTCCAGCCAGTCTTCCCCTTTGGTAAATGCCGCGATCGCCGCACCGATGGCAAATACATTCGGTTCTGCCACCTCATCCGTATTCAGTGCACGCCACACTTTATGGTGCAGTGCCTCGTTCGGGATCATCACGGCTGCTGTCTGGATGCCTGCAATGTTAAATGCCTTCGTCGGTGCGATACAGGTCACACTGATATTTTTACACGTCTCGGAAGCCGCCGCAAACGGAAGGTATCCGGTGCCAGGTCGGGTGATATCACAGTGGATCTCGTCCGACAGAACGGTTACATGATATTTTTCACACAGTTCTCCCACCCGTGCCAGTGTCTCCCGCTCCCAGATTCTTCCCACCGGGTTGTGCGGATTACACAGGATCATCAGTGAAGTCTGCGGATCCGATAATTTTTCCTCCAGCGCCTCAAAATCCATCTCATACTGTTCCCCGTCATATGCCAGCGGGCATTCCACAACATTTCTTCCGTTGTTGACGATGGAATTAAAGAAAATATTATACACCGGTGTTTGGATCAGCACATTTTCTCCCGGTGTGGTCAGCTTGCGGACCGTACTTGAGATCGCCGGTACAACACCGGTACAGAAGGTCAGCCATTCTTTTTGATGGAAAACTGATGGCGTCTCTCCCACCAGTCCATGTAGGCCTGATACCAGTCTTCTTCCACATCCGTGTAGCCGAACACACCGTGTGCGGCCCGCTTTTCAATTGCCTCCCGTACAGCCGGGGCCGTCTGAAAATCCATATCTGCCACCCACATCGGCAGTTCACCTTCTGCCACATCCCATTTCAGAGATCCGGTATTTCTCCGGTCTGTGATCTGATCAAAATCATAGTTGCTCATGCTGTATCTTCCTCTCTGTTTTTTGCAGTCTGTCCTATGCCTCGACTTCTTTTCCCTGTACAAAAATCTTCGTCTTTGACGGATCTACCTTATCTTTTTCCACCGTCAGTTCTTTGATCTCATCCGCACGGATCACACCGCTCGACGGATTCAGCACGCTGTCGATGGTTCCGTGGATCTTGGCATCTACAGAAGAGTATTCAAATGCCAGTGTCGTATTGATCAGCTTACAGTTTTTCATCACCAGATTGTCAATATAACACATGCCCTGCAGACTCTCGATCGTACAGTTTACCAGTGTCAGATTCTTCGCATTCCATCCCAGATATTCTCCGGAGATAAAGGAATCGTACACCGTTACATTTTCACTGTTCCAGAATGCATCCTTGGACAGCATCGTTGCGTTGTGTACTTCCATATTTTTTACACCGTCAAAGGAATAATTTCCCACCAGACGGAAGTTTTTCAGCACCAGATCCTGGCAGTTCATACCGAAATAATCGCCCTTTGCATCCACATGATCCAGTTCCACATTCTGACAGCTCCACAGCGTCTCTGCCGCATTCGGGAAAGTTACATTGGTCAGTTTCAGTCCGTTACACCGGCGGAAATTCTTCGGTGCTTCGATCACTGCGTTGGTCACTTCGATCCGGTCCGTATACCACACACCCGCGCGTGCCATCTCAAACCAGGTACAGTTCTCTGCCTTGATATCTTTCGCATACCACAGCGGATATTTCCACTTGAACATGCTTCCGTATAATTCAATATTTCTGCTCTCTTTTAACGGAGACTCTCCGTCGTCAAAAATGTATCATAAATTTTCAGATCCTTCCCTGAAACTAGCGCACGCTCGCCGGTCAGGAACTTCTGATGAATCTCTTTCATTTCTTTTCCATCTCCCATAATTCTCTTCTCCCATTCTGCTGCCATATATTTCGTTATTCTGACAGGCTTATATAGAATTATTGTATTCCATTTTGTCAGATATGGCAAATACTTGTTTCGTATATCTTACCATAGATTCTGCCTATAGATAGCATGCACCACTGCCTGTCCGGATATTCCCGACAGACAGTGGTGCATCTCTCAGCTTCCTGCAATCCACAAAAGCCCTCTGCACACAACCGGCAGTGTCACGATCCCGCAAAGGGTGGTCAGCATCACCCCTCCCAGTGAATATTCTCCGTCAGAACCGGAGGAATTAGCGAGCATGACTACGGAGGACATGGTCGGCATCGCGGTGATCAGGGACATGGTCATACGGATTTCTTCCGATACCGGGATGAAGCCCAGGACAAAGTAAAACAGTACCGGAAAAATCAGCATTTTACAGATGACAATTCCATATAATTCGATCTGTTTTACATATTTTCGGATATCCATACAGGCAAACACTCCGCCAAGATAGATCATCGCAAGCGGTGTCGCCGTCGCCCCGATATTCTGGAATCCCGTCTGGAAGACACCCAGAAGTTTCAGCCCGGTCAGTACGAAAAGGACTGCCAGCGCGATGGCAACTGTCGCCGGATTGATCAGCTTTTTCGGATCAAACTTTCCTTTTCCACTCGGGGAGGTCAGTTTCACTCCTACCGTCCACATCGCCAGCTGATCCACGATGGTAAATACGGATACATACAGCATGCCCCGTTCCGGGAAAATGCTGGTAATGATCGGGATTCCCATAAATCCCACATTGCCAAACATCGTCATCGCCCGGTAGATCTGCGACCGGTCACCTTCTACATGAAACAGTTTTGTCAACGCAACGCCCAGTCCAAATAAGAGAATCGAGGCTGTCACCGCCAGTCCGATGATAGACAGCGATTTTACCAGTGCCACCCGGTCTACCTGGCTGACTACATTGACAAAGATCATCGTCGGCAGCGAAAGTTTCATCACGACTCGGGCGATCCAGTCGAGTCCCTTATCACTCAGCACACCGGTCCGCACCATTATCATACCGATGACAAGATAGACGATAAACAGCTCGATCTGTTCCATTAAATCCAAAATGTATTCATTTTTTTCGTTTCCTGTTTTCTTTATTTCTGTATTTTTCCTACCATATATGTTTGCAGGATTTCTTCTGTCGGCAGCCCTTCGTTATCGCCACGGTGCTGTACCTGGATCGAGCCGATCGCATTGCCCCGTTTCGCACATTCGCTCACCGGAAGACCTTTCAGCAGTCCGCTCAGTACACCGACGGCAAATCCGTCTCCCGCGCCTACGGTATCCACCACTTTTTTTACCGGATACCCCGGGATCATATCCCGGGTGATCTCCCCGTTTTCTTCTTTTCGGATACATAAGCACCATTTTTTCCATCTTTGATTACAACAAGAGCCGCACCTTTCTGATGATAAAAATCAGCCGCTTTTTCCTTATCTGTTGTACCCGCAAGGATCTCACATTCCCCGATTCCCGGCAGTACCACATCTGCGTAATTTGCCAGATCGTTCAGAACCTTTCTCATCATCTCATCATTTTCCCACAGTGCCGGACGGAGATTCGGATCAAAAGTCACCGGAATCTGCGCCTTACGCGCCCGCTCCATCAGGCGATACGTCGCCTCTCTCGCTTCTTTTGAAAGCGCCGGCGGGATCCCCGTCACATGCACCAGCCCGATCTCACCAAGATCCAGCGCATCGATTTCTCTTATAGACAGATGCGATGCCGCCGATCCTTTTCGATAATACGGTGCCGCCGGATCATGTCCGTCTTCCACATATTCTTTCAGTTGAATCCCGGTTCGATAAACCGGATCATACGTCAGAAGATTCGTTCCGATCCCATTGTCTTTTAACGCCTGTTCAATATAATGCCCAAACGGATCATCCCCAAGCCGTGTCAGATATTCTGCCGGAAAACCAAGCCGGGTAAGCCCGATCGCCACATTGACCTCCGCCCCGGACATTCTTCTTGTAAAATGCTCCACGCCCTCCAACGCACCAGGTGTGTCTGCCAGTAACAGAGCCATCGGTTCTCCAAATAATAATGTTTTTTTCATATTTATTTCTCCTGACTGCCTCGTACTTCTCTGACCAGTGCCACCGCATCCGCTGTCATCTGGCGGATCGCATCAAACTGCCCGCTCTGGATCAGGTCTTTTTTCACCATCCAGCTGCCGCCACAGGCAAGAATCACATCACTTTCCAGATAAGAACGGACATTTTTCAGATTGATACCACCGGTCGGCATAAATTTCATTCCCACATATGGAGCTGCCAGTGCTTTGATCGCTGCCAGCCCGCCGGAAGTCTCTGCCGGGAAGAATTTGACCACTTCCAGTCCCCGTTTTACCGCCTGCGCCAGCTCCGATGCCGTCACGCAGCCAGGAAATACCGGGATCTGTTTTTCGATACAGTAATCCACGATCTCCGGATCCAATCCCGGGCTTACGATAAATTTTGCTCCTGCTTCGATGGCTTCGTCTACCTGTCTTGTCATCAGAACAGTTCCCGCACCCACGAACATCTCCGGATATTCCTCCAGCATGATACGAATGGATTCCTTCGCTGCCGCCGTTCGGAATGTCACCTCCGCGCACGGAAGCCCGCCCTCGCAAAGAGCTTTCGCCAGCGGTTTTGCATCCATCGCATCCTCCAGTACCACGACCGGTACGATCCCCATTTCTTTTATTTTTTCTGCTGCTGTCATCTGTCTTCTCCTTCCCCTGTACCCGTTCTGTCAGTGACTCTTTTCTTCCCCTTTGTACCGGGCACATCGCTGCTATCATTATATCGACTTTGACAGGTGCTTTCAATTGTAAAAAAGCGATTGACATTACTTTCTGTTTGCTATATGATAGTCACGACAAATAAAGATATTTCGGTAGGTGAGGTTACCACAGGGATTTGGATTTTCCTGAGATTGCTGCCGCAAGGCTGTGGAGACACGGCGCGCTGGTCAGCAGGTCATGTCGTGAAGGCATAACCTAATGCAATTGATATATGCCCTGTGATACTAAAGCTTGAACGATGGTCAGGATTTTTTCGTGATGTATTTTGCAGATTCTTTCATTGCTCAGGCTTTGAAGGAATTTTTTTATGCTGATTTTTAAAGAATGAAAGGTGGTGAGGAAATGGACGCTGGTGCCAGTTATCACGCGGAATGCGACGATCATATACCAATAATTGCATATCGGAGGTACGTTTATGATGAACAAAGATATTTTTGTAAAACTGCTCCAGGAACGCCGTTACAAATCGGTAAAAGACGTTCTGGACGTAATGAACGCAGTGGACATTGCCTCACTGCTTGGAGAATTTGATGATAAAGAACTGGCTCTCGCCTTCCGTCTGATTCCCAAAGAAAAGGCGGCAGACGTATTTGCCAACATGGAAAGTTCCCTGCAGTCTGTCCTGGTAGAAGTCCTCTCAGAAAAAGAACTGAAAGAAATCCTGGACGATCTGTACATGGATGACACCGTGGATCTGTTAGAAGAACTTCCAGCCAATCTGGTTACCCGGATTCTTGATGCCAGCGGCCCGAAGGACGGGAAACCATCAACAAACTGTTAAATTATCCGGAGGACAGTGCCGGAAGTATCATGACAACCGAATACGTGGATCTGAAACCGCATCTGACGGTAGGTCAGGCACTCGCACATATCAAGGAAACCGGTATTCACAAAGAAACCATCTATACCTGTTATGTGATCCAGCAGCGGAAACTGCTTGGCATCGTTCTGCAAAAGATCTGCTGACTACGGATGATGATGTCCTGATTGAAGATATCATGGAGACAGAAATCATCTCTGTGTCTACCCTGACCGACAAAGAGGAGGTGGCTCACCAGCTTCGCAAATACGATCTGCTGGCACTTCCGGTTCTTGACAATGACGGTCTGCTAGTCGGCATCGTAACATTCGATGACGCCATGGATGTCATGGTCGAAGAGGCAACCGAGGATATCACCAAGATGGCGGCCGTATCTCCCAGTGAAAAAACTTACTTTGAAGTATCCGCCTGGGAACACGCAAAACGCAGAATCCCATGGCTTCTGGTACTGATGTTTTCTCTATCATCACCGGAAGTATTATCACCCGTTATGAAAACGCTTTCGCGGCAATCCCTCTTCTGGTATCCTTCATCCCGATGCTGATGGACACCGGCGGAAACTGTGGTTCTCAGAGTTCCACCCTGATCATCCGCGGAATCGCCCTGAACCAGGTAACCTTCCATGACTTTTTCCGTGTCATCTGGAAAGAATTCCGTGTTTCCCTGATCGTGGGTGTTGTCCTCGCTGTCGCCAACGGACTGCGGATCTATCTGACCTATCAGCAGGCAGGTATGGCAATCGTCATCGCCCTGTCCCTGGTCGCAACCGTTATTTCCGCCAAACTGCTCGGCTGCATCCTCCCGATGTTCGCCAAAAAAATCGGTCTGGACCCGGCACTGATGGCATCTCCGCTGATCACTACCATCGTCGATGCGAGTTCCATTATGATTTACTTCTTTATCGCAACGAAAGTATTTCGCCTGTAGGAATTAAAAACATTACAAAAAGCATCACAGTAACCATTACATTTTTCTTACATTTTTCTAAAATTCTTGTTTTCATTTGGATATACTCATATAATATAATTACTTATGACATTTTTTTCGTATTGCAGACAGAGACCCGCTGTTTCTGTCTCCATCACATGCAGAAAGGAATTACAAGTATGAATATTAATGAATGTTATCAGGCTATGGGAGCTGATTATGAGGAAGTCTTCGGACGCCTTCGCAGCGAAAGACTGATCACCAAATTCGTCCTGAAATTTCCTGGTGACCCCAGCTTTTCCCAGCTCCAGAGCACTCTGGAAGAAAAAAATGTAGAAGAAGCGTTCCGTGCCGCCCACACCTTAAAAGGCGTCGCACAGAACCTTGGATTCACCCCGCTCTATGAAGCCACCGCCACTCTCACCGAAGTTCTCCGCGCAGGCAACCTGCCGGAAGATGACAATATGATGAACGCGGTTGCGAAAGAATATGAGAGAACGGTTGCTGCGATTGAACAATTGAATGCGTAAATCAAAATTGGTCCACCGAACTAATTATTGATATGCAGTGCAATAAAAATGCTCCTGATGATTGATCAGGAGCATTTTTATTTATGCGGGCAACAGAGTCAAAGTCCATGCTTGCACAGGACCTTGGCGACTGCCGCGATTACCGTATTCTTTTCTTTATCATCGGTCCGATGAGCATCGCGATAATCATTTTTACCAGGTCGGCCGGAATAAACGGGATGACGCAGACTGCGAGGGCTGCCTGGAAAGTATAACCTGCGACCACGCAGAACCATATGGTTCCGAAAAGGTAACATACGATGGTTCCGACGATCATACCGATAAGCTGAAGCCATGGTTTGCGGCAGTTGTCGATGACCAGTCCGGCAATAATTGCCATTACGATAAATCCGATGATATATCCGCCTGTAGGCCCTGCCAGTTTTGCCGGACCGCCAGTGAAGCCGGAAAATACCGGGAGCCCAACGAGTCCGATCAGAAGATAGATCAGATAACTGATGGTTCCTCTTTTCCATCCGAGAAGATACAGGGACAGATAGATTGCCAGGTTAGTAAAGGAAATCGGAACCGGTCCGATGGGGATGGACATTGGAGCAAGAATACAGGTGACTGCTGTCATCAGTGCGGTTATGGTGATTTCATAGGTTTTGCTGCGAGGTAACGTACTGCTTTGTGTCTGGTTCATGTTAAAAATTCTCCTTCTAAAATTTGTCCGTTATGCGGATTCAATCTCATAAATAAATCCGGCATCCGTGATCGTTTTGAGGGTATCTTCAATTCCCTGACCGCCTTCTGTCAGGTAACCTGAGGCAAAGATTGAGTCAACCACACTGAGCAGTTTCTTTTCTTCCCCTTTAAAATAGACTTCTCTTCCGGCCGCGCAGCGAATATCTGCTTTCGGCACCAGAAGTCTTGCAAGACAGAGAACTTTCATGCAGTATTCGGTTGTCAGCCCGGAGATATCAGCATCTCCAAGCGGAGTTCCTTTGATCGGCAGAAGGAAATTGATCGGCAGAGCCTCCGGCTGAATCTCCCGCAGTTCAAGAAGCATATCAACGACATCCTCTTTACTTTCGCCCATTCCAATGATCCCGCCACTGCAGATCTCAAATCCGATTCCCTGAAGCATGCGGATATTCTGTACACGTTGCTCAAACGTGTGTGTGCTGCAGATATTATGATAATAAGACCGGCTGCTGTTCAGATTGTGATTGATCCGATCCAGACCGGCTTCTTTGAGCATTCTTGCCTGCTTTCTGTACAGAAACCCGATAGAACAGCAAAGATGCGTTCCATGTTCTTTCATCCTCCTGATCCGGCGGGCAAGTTCCTCGATCTCTTTATCTGTAAACTTCATCCCACTCAGACCAATACAATGTCTGGATAAATGATACTCATTTACAAAATCATTATCCTGATACAGCTTATCTTCATCTACCCATTTATACTTATCAATATCTGCGGTAGAACGACATGACTGTGCACAATAAGCACAATCCTGCGAACAGTTGCCGCTGCGAGCGTTGGTAAGAATATGAATACTTACACGATCCCCCTTATATCGATATCGCAAACTCTTCGCGCGATCGATCAGCGTATCCAGCTCCTCATCCGGCGTGTTCAAAATAGCGATCGCATCCTCCCTGGAAAGAACAGGTACCTCTTTTTCATAAAATTCGGAATTCATAACATATCCTTTCATTTGTCATGGGCAAAATGCCCTTTCATTTTTCGTACGGATATCACTTTAACACATAAAAGTATCAATTGTCAACTTATTTTGGTTTTAAGTTTACATTTTACATGTGTAAATTCAAATATCGAATATTCTTCCCCCTCTGGTGTATCTCTATGTCTCAGTTGGATGTGTAGGATTATGTATGTTGTAGTGCTTGAAACCCGGACGCGGAAGGAGCAGATCCTGGGGTGGGGCAACATGGGCAGGGGAACTTTAAGCTAGCCGAAGTTAGCGGCTAGCTTAAAGTTGCCCTGCCCACGTTGCCCCACCCCAAGACCTGCTCCTTCCACTGTTAAATTTCTATTCGACATAAGTAAACTGAAATGACTCAACAACCTCAATCGAAGTAAGCTGCAGACAGCCTTTTGCTGGTGCCCTTAGCAAAGATGAGATCCATCGTTTACGGAATCTTAGGCTCGAGCGCTCTCGCGAGAGTCTTAGATGCAGTTACCGATTACCTCAGATTTGCGTTACCAGCGGTTGTCTGCAGCTTACGGGCAGGCGCTCCATTTCGTCCGGCGTAAGAGAAAACTACAAGAAAACCTAGAACGTGTTTGAAAAAGGCTTTTCGTGAGCTGCGAGTCCCAGTTTGTGGGAGATTTTATCCGAATGAGGGCGGCGTAGCGGGCTACGGCAACCGAATGAGGGTAAAATATACCGCAAAGTGGGGCTTGCAGATTGCGGAAATGATTTTTCAGACACGCTCTAAGCCTCCCTGACAGCATCCTTCATAGCTTTCACATACTCCTTCACATAAGGAATACACTCCACCCCATACTGTCCGCAAAGCTTCACGATCGCCGATCCGACAATTACCCCATCCGACTGCCCGGCCATCTTCTTCGCCTGCTCCGGATTCGAGATACCAAACCCAACCGCACAGGGAATATCCTTCGCCTTCTTCACCAGATCCACCATTGCTCCGATATCCGTCGTGATCTGAGAGCGCATACCCGTAACCCCCAGAGAAGAAACACAGTACACAAATCCCTGCGCTTCCTTCGCGATCATGGAGATTCTCTCATGCGAAGTCGGTGCGATCAGAGAAATCAGATCCAGTCCGTACTCCTTGCAGACTCCGTCAAACTCCTCTTTTTCTTCAAACGGTACATCCGGTAAGATCAGTCCGTCCATGCCAACTTCTGCTGCCTTTTTCACAAAACGCTCTGTTCCATAAGAAAACACTACATTTGCATATGTCATAAACACCATCGGAATACTCGAATTCTTCCGAATCTTCTCAACCATCGCAAACACCTTGTCCGTCGTAACGCCACCGGACAGCGCACGGATATTTGCCGCCTGAATCACCGGACCCTCTGCGGTCGGGTCAGAAAACGGGATTCCCAGTTCGATCAGATCTGCCCCTGCTTCCTCCATGGCATATACAAGCTGCTCTGTCACCTCCAGTGACGGATCCCCGCAGGTAATAAACGGAATAAATGCTTTCCCTTTTGTAAAACTCTCTGTAATTCTCTTATTCATGGATATCCTCCCCTCTGTAGCGGGCAATCGCTGCACAGTCTTTATCTCCCCTTCCGGAGATGGTAATTACTACAATCTGATCCTTTCCCATCGTCGGCACCAGCTTCTTCGCATATGCAACTGCATGGGCACTCTCGATCGCCGGGATAATACCTTCCACCTTAGACAAATATTCAAAGGCATCTACTGCCTCATCATCCGTGACCGGCACATATTCCGCACGTCCGGTGTCATACAGATGGGCATGCTCCGGTCCCACACCCGGATAATCCAGTCCGGCTGAGATCGAATATACCGGTGCGATCTGACCATATTCATCCTGGCAGAAATAAGATTTCATTCCATGGAAGATACCCAGCTTTCCGGTAGCGATCGTTGCTGCAGTTTCTGCCGTATTGATACCCCGTCCTGCTGCCTCACAGCCGATCAGACGTACACCGTCATCTTCGATAAAATTATAAAAGGTTCCGATCGCATTCGATCCGCCGCCGACACACGCCAGAACAGCATCCGGAAGCCGTCCCTCTTTCTCCAGGATCTGCTCCTTGATCTCCTTGGAGATTACCGCCTGAAAATCTCTGACAATCGTCGGGAACGGATGCGGTCCCATCGCAGAACCCAGTACATAATGCGTGTCCGCGATCCGGTTGGTCCACTCTCTCATGGTCTCGGAAACCGCATCTTTTAACGTGGCAGTTCCGGAAGTAACCGCATGAACTTTTGCTCCCAGAAGGCGCATCCGATACACGTTCAGCGCCTGACGCTCCGTATCCTCTTTTCCCATAAATACTTCACATTCCATACCCATCATGGCAGCTGCGGTAGCTGTCGCCACCCCATGCTGACCGGCTCCTGTCTCTGCGATCACACGGGTTTTTCCCATTTTCTTTGCCAGCAGTACCTGCCCCAGCACGTTATTAATCTTATGTGCACCGGTATGGTTCAGATCTTCTCTCTTCAGATACACTTTTGCCCCGCCGAGATCCTCTGTCATATGAGCCGCATAGTACAGCCTGGACGGTCTTCCCGCATATTCATTCAGAAGCTCCGCCAGTTCCCGGTTGAACTCCGGGTCATTTTTATAATGATTGTAGGCTTCCTCCAGTTCCAGAACCGCATTCATCAGCGTCTCCGGAATATACTGTCCGCCATGTACTCCAAATCTACCTTTTGACATCTTTTGTTTCCTCCATTCTTACTATTTCCACTGCCTGACAGATCCGTCCGGCATTTTTTATTCC
>ENA-OQKR01000359-OQKR01000359.1-human-gut-metagenome-genome-assembly--contig:-NODE-359-length-19547-cov-3.941813_pt1 | contig 19547 bp, 17 predicted proteins | sample MGYA00242803_ERZ504806 | MGnify/ENA primary metagenome ERZ504806 (study PRJEB26092, sample SAMD00036399) | human gut metagenome | host: Homo sapiens | study: EMG produced TPA metagenomics assembly of...
GGCAAAGTCAGCGAAAACGCCCCTAAGCGAGCAAGGTGACGTGAAAGAGGGGGGCATTGACCTTCTGGTCATGCCCGACGATTGAACGTCAGATTGCCGCTTAGGGGGGTTTGCAGCGTCGGCCGGTTACGGCGTTTGTAAAACGCCGTAACCTACAAAATGAGCATCGCGTCGCCAAAGCTGAAGAAGCGGTAGCGCTCTTCGATAGCAGCGGCGTAGGCATCCATGATCTGGTCGCGGGTGGCAAGCGCGCTTACGAGCATCATGAGCGTGGAGCGCGGCACGTGGAAGTTCGTGATCAGCGCGTCGACCACGTGATAGGTCGAGCCGGGCATGAGGTAGAGCTGCGTCGTAGCGTTCTCGCGCGCCACGATGTCGCCGCGGCCGAGCGTATCGGCCCCATCCTCGCGGCCCTCAAAATAGCGCGCCGTCACGGCCGGATCGGACACCGGCGCATCGGCGTCAAACGCGCTCTCGAGCGAGCGCACCGCCGTGGTACCGACAGCGATCACACGATGGCCCTCGGCCTTCGCCTTATGCACGGCGTCGACAACCTCCTGTGACACGTGGTAGCGCTCGGTGTGCATGACGTGCTGCGTGGGGTCGTCCTCCTCCACCAGACGGAAGGTATCAATACCCACCTCGAGCTCGACGGCGGCAAACTTCGCGCCCTTGGCCTCGATAGCGGCCATGAGCTCGGGGGTAAAGTGCAGACCCGCCGTAGGAGCGGCAGCCGAGTGCTCCTCCTTCATGGCGTAGACGGTCTGGTACTTCTCGGGATCGTCCTCGTAATCGGTAATGTAGGGCGGCAGCGGCACGTGACCGGCAGCATGAATGGCCTCGTCGAGCGTGCGCGGCTCGCCGGCGGCATTGCAGCCGGCCGGCTCAAAGCGCACCAGACGGCCTCCGCGGCTATCGGAGACAAAGTCGATGACCTCGGCCGTCAGCACCACGGGAGCCCCCTCGGGCGCATGGGCGCCACCGGCGCGATACTCAATCTGAGCACCGGGCTTCAGGCGCTTACCCGGCTTGACCAGGCACTCCCAAACGTGGCCCAGCGGGTCAACATCCTCACGGCGCTTGAGCAGCAGCGTCTCGACCACGCCACCCGAGCCGGCTTTGCGACCGATCAGGCGGGCCGGCATCACACGCGTCTTGTTGATGACGAGCACATCGCCCGGCTCGATATAGTCGATGATGTCGCGGAAGATGCGGTGCTCAACGGTACCGCCGTGCTCCAGCGGCTTCCCCGCCTGGGAGCCTTTGCGATCCACCACCAGCAGGCGGCAGGAGTCGCGCGGCTCGGCAGGAGCCTGGGCAATCAGTTCCTCAGGAAGGTTGTAGTCAAAATCATCGGTACGCATAGACACGTCGGATACTCCTTATATAGCTAAAGTCCGCTCTACATCCTAGCAGGCTGACGTCCCAAACGAACTACTTTTTGGCGGCTTTGCGCTCGTCGCGGATGCGGGCGCGGTCCATGGCCGCCTCGACAGCAGAAAAGCGGCAGCCGCAGTAGTTCTGTCGATACATGCCCAGTTCGCGCGAACGGCGCGTAGCCTCGGGATAATACGGGCGAAAATCGCGAATCACCGGGGTGAGCCCATGGGCGGCCGCCAAACGCTCAAGCACGTCATTGCAGGTGTCGAACAGCTGATACGGCGAGACGGCGAGCGTCGTACCCACATATTCAAACCTGCGCTCCTGGGCAACGCGGCATGCCTCGGCCAAGCGCAAGGCATAGCACGAGCGACAGCGACGGGGCCGATCGGCACCCAGCGGGGCCACGCCGGCCTCCCAGCGCTCGCGGTCCTCCCCCGCCTCGATGAGCTCGATGTCGCCATCGGCACACCACCGGCGCAGCTCGTCCAGACGCCGCCGCCATTCATCGCGCGGTTGAATATTGGGATTGGTCCAGCAAATCGTGGGCTCAAACCCCTCCTCGCGCAGCAGGCGAACCGGCTCAAGCGAGCATGGTGCACAGCACGCATGCAGCAACAACGACTTCATCGACATCCCCGTCCCAGAAAACTCACCCCGACATCATGGCAGCTAAAATAGCCCCGTCCCAAAAAGACTACTTTGCGAAAAAGCGCACGCCAAAGGACGTATCCTCGCAGGCGACGATACGGCGGTCGCGCAGAATGGTCCGCACGTAATACCAATCACCCACACAGCCCGACAAGTGCAGACCAGCCGCCAGGTAGCACAGCAGCGGATAGTCCGAGAACGCAAACCCCAGGGCAAATGCTGTCGTCACAACAACCGTCGGCGCCAGGCAAACCGCCATGTACCGCCGGCGCGAATACACAACGCCCTCGGCGCAGGCATAGATCATCGCCGTCTCGCGATTCGCCCCAAAGGTCACCTGCGCGCCCGCAGGCGCCAGCAGCTTAAAAAACACCGCATGCACCAGCTCGTGCACGGCAAACGATGCCATTGAGACCGCAGCCAAGCCGACTATCCAGCCCACGACAGCCATCCAGCCGCCCGCCTCAGCCGCGTCCAAGTCCGCAGGCCCGCCCAACAGCATAAACACCGGCACCAGGCACACGGCAAACACCGCGATCACGGCCATCCCCCACACGAAGCAAGCGTGTAGAAAATCCTCGTCCTCAAACGCATGTATGTTGGAAATCTCATTCATAGCATCTTAGGATAGCGCCCCTGCCACGCACCCGCCTGCATGTGCGATAATGTCGAACGATATGCACGAATTGACCACCGCGCCGCCGAACCCCGTGCCCGGCCGCGCTCTTACCTATATGCGAAGGAGTCCCATGGCATCCAAATACTCCATGAACGACCGTCCCAGCTGGCCGCGCCGCGCCATCGTTACCGCCGGCGAGCCCTACGGCAACAAGGGTCTGCACTTTGGCCACGTCGGCGGCGTCTTTGTCCCGGCCGACTTCTTCGCCCGCTTCCTGCGCGACCGCCTGGGCCGCGAAAACGTCATCTTCACCTCGGGCACCGACTGCTACGGTTCGCCCATCATGGAGAGCTACCGCAAGCTCAAGGAGAACGAGGGCTACGACAAGTCCATCGGCGAGTATGTCGAGTCCAATCACTCCCGCCAGGCCGCGACCCTCAACAACTACAACATCAGCTGCGACATCTACGGCGGCTCGGGCCTTGAGCCGGCGGCCCAGATCCACAACGAGGTGACTGCCGAGATTATCGAGCGCCTGCACGAGCAGGGCACCATCTCCAAGCGCTCCACGCTGCAGTTCTACGATGCCAAGGCCGGCACGTTCCTCAACGGCCGCCAGGTCATCGGCCGCTGCCCCATCCAGGGCTGCAAGTCCGAGAAGGCTTATGCCGACGAGTGCGATCTGGGCCACCAGTTTGAGCCCGAGGAGCTCATCGCGCCCAAGAGCCAGCTCACCGGCGAGGTGCCCGAGCTGCGCCCGGTCGACAATCTCTACTTTGACCTGCCGGCCTACCTCGACTTTATGAAGACCTACACCGCCAAGCTCGCCCAGAACCCGCAGGTTCGCTCCGTGGTCTCCAAGACCATGGAGGAGTGGCTGCTGCCGGCTCAGCTCTACATCCAGAACAAGTTCCGCGAGGCCTTCGATGCCGTCGAGGACCAGCTCCCCGAGCACACCGTGCTGGAGCCCGAGGGCAACAAGAGCAGCTTTACCGTCACCTTCCCCAGCTGGAAGGAGCGCGACGACGCCCACGCGGTGCTCGCCAACGGTGGCGTGCGCTTCCGCAGCGGCAAGGCACTCGTGCCCTTCCGCATCACCGGCAACATCGACTGGGGCGTTCCGGTGCCCGAGGTCGATGGCGTCTCCGACGTCACCTGCTGGTGCTGGCCCGAGAGCCTGTGGGCGCCCATCAGCTATACGCGTACCGTGCTCGCGCGCGATGCCAAGGCCGCCGGCGTGACCGAGGGCGTCGCCGCCCAGGATGCCGCCCTCATGGGCGAGCCCGCCGCCGACTCCACGCAGGTGCCCGCACCCACCTACCAGCACAGCTCGCTCGACTGGCGCGACTGGTGGTGCTCTGACGACGCTCAGATTTACCAGTTCATCGGTCAGGACAACATCTATTTCTACTGCATCGCGCAGACCGCCATGTGGGAGGCCCTGGGCTGGGACCTCACGCAGAGCACCGTCAGCGCCTGCTACCACCTGCTCTACATGGGCAAAAAGGCCAGCTCGTCCTCGCAGACGCCTCCCCCGCCGGCAGACGACCTGCTCAACCACTACACCTGCGAGCAGATGCGCGCGCACTGGCTGTCGCTCGGCCTATCCGAAAAGCCGGTGAGCTTTAGCCCCAAGGCATACGACACGCGTGTGACCGGCAAGGACAAGGACGGCAACGAGGTACGCGCCTGCGACGACAAGCGCGTTATCGACCCGGCCCTTAAGGAGAGCGCGCTGCTGACCGGCGTGTTCAACCGTCTGGCCCGCAGCTGCTTCTACGGCGTCGCCGTCAAGGAAGGCGACGAGAGCCCCTACCGCAACGGCTGCATCCCCGCCGGTGCCGCTTCTGACACCGTGGTCGAAGCCGCCGAGCAGGCAGCTCTCGCCTTTGAGCAGGCTATGTACAAGTTCGAGACGCACCGCGCGCTTGCCGTGTGCGACGACTACCTGCGCGCCGCCAACAAGCGCTGGAGCGACGCTTCCAAGGCCGCCAACAAGCTCGAGGGTAACGAGGCAAACGCCGCAATGACGCAGGCGCTCGTCGACGCCTTTACCGAGCTGCGCGTGGCGACCGTGCTCATGCACGGCATCGTCCCTGCCGGCTGCGAGCTCATCTGCGAGTACTTCGACATCGACCCGGTCGCCTTCTTTAGCTGGGATAACATCTTCGCCTCCACGGATGAGTTTGTGGAGAGCTTGGGCGAGAAGCCCGGCGAGCACCGCGTAAAGCCGCTGCCCCCGCGCTTCGACTTCTTTAGCAAGCACGAGAGCCAGTACTAAACACTCGACATGTAATGGAATGGGAAGGAAAGACGGATGTCCAAGCCGCGTCGTCGTAAGCAGAAAAAGCAGGTCAAGGCCGAGCTCAAGCTCAGGCAGTTTGCCGCCACCGAGCTTTCCGACCAGCTTGCCGCCCTTCCTTGCGCCGCCGACCTGCCGCGCTTTATGGTCGACACGGTCGCCGGCGCCTATGCGCCCGCCGATGCCGAGCTCATGATCGAGGGCTTCGGCGCCGCGGCCACACGCCCGGTCACGCTGCGCGCCAACACGCTCAAGGCAACCGCCGAGGACATCGCTGCGGCGCTCGATGCCGCCGGCATCGCCCACAACGCTGTCGCCTGGTACCCGGACGCCTTTATCCTGCCCGAGGCCCAGGTTTCCGATCTGTGGGATCTCGACATCTACCGCGACGGCAAAATCTACCTGCAGAGCCTGTCGTCCATGATGCCGCCGCTGGTCCTGGGCGCACAGGCAGGCGAGGACATCCTGGACATGTGCGCAGCCCCCGGTGGCAAGACGACGCAGATCGCCGCCCTCACGCAGGGGCAGGCGCACCTTACCGCCTGCGAGATGAGCATTCCCCGCGCCGAGAAGCTCGAAGCCAACCTCCACCGCCAAGGCGCAAAAAACGTGCCCGTCATGCGCATCGACGCACGCGAGCTCGACGAGTTCTTCCGCTTTGACCGCATCCTGCTCGACGCCCCCTGCACCGGCACGGGCACCGTCATCAGCGGCAACGAGAAAAGCCTGCGCGGCCTGACCGAGCAGCTGCTGAGCAAGTGTGCCCGCTCGCAGCGAGCACTTCTGGACCGCGCCATGGGAGCCCTTAAACCGGGCGGCACGCTCGTCTATTCGACTTGTTCGATCTTGCCGCAGGAAAACGAGGACGCCCTGCAAGAGGCCCTCGACAAGCACATGGATTGCGAGCTTATCCCCCTCGACGGCACGCCGAGCGAAAGTGAAACGCGCCGTGCTCAGGAAGTTGGCGAAGAGCCACGCATCGAGTGCAACGCCCTCACCGAGGCCATCGCCGCCAGCCACGTCTCGTCCGTCGCCAACGGTATGCCCGGCACGCTGACCATTCCGCCTAGCCGCGACTTTGAGGGCTTCTACATTGCCCTGATCCGAAAACGCAGCTAGCGCACGGATCCAAAACTCAACAAGCTATCTCTGTGCGCGTTTGCCCTGCTGGTCGCAATGCTGTTTAAGCATCGCGCGCTCCTTGCGTTCGACCCTTTTGCCCTTAATGGCCGTGACCACAAAGTAGATGACCGCGGCGGCAACGATTGCGCCCACACACAGGCCAATCGAGCCCAACATTGCTGTCAATTCCATACCGCGTCACCTCTCTTTTAAACGGGACTTTCAAGATAGCACCTCGATCCCCGCCACCACAGCTCCTTCACGTTCGCCGCCCTTCGGTCTAACGGAGGACGCGGTGGGGAAAAATCAACTCGTCAAACGATTTAGCAAGCACAACGCTGCCGGTACCCTGCCGGCCGTCATCACATAGAATCGAGCCTCCATGGATACCCTCAACGATCTAAACGAGCGCGTCGACGCCTTCGTCGGCACCAGCTCCTTCGACACGCCTGCCGCGGCAAACGACCAAGCTCCCATCGATGTGCCCGCCGAGGTTCACGAAGACATCGTCGCCTCGGTCGATTTCTCCGAGGTCGAGCTCGCAGACGAGTTCACCGAGCCCCAGGTAGCCGTCACGCCCAACGGCCTGCTCCCTATGGAGCCCCTGCCCATCGACGGACGTCTGCGCAAGGCTGCCCTTCGCATGCCCGACGAGATCGAGGAGGCCAGCGGCTTCACGCTCTTCGGCCGCCGCATCAAGTCGCTCATTTACACCACCGATGTCGCGGTTATCCGCAACTCCAACGCCGATGCCGTCTTTGCCGTTTACCCCTTCACGCCGCAGCCGGCCATTACGCAGGCACTGTTGACCGTCGCCGAGTGCCCGGTCTTTGTAGGCGTGGGCGGCGGAACTACGACCGGTAAGCGCTCCGTTCAGATGGCAGCCGTCTCCGAGATGCAGGGCGCGGCGGGCTGTGTGGTCAACTCCCCCGCCACCGCCGAGATGGTCGAGCACATCACCAACATCGCCGACATCCCCGTCATCGCCACGGTCGTACGTTGCGACGACGATGCTCACGCAAAGGTGCGCGCCGGCGCCAAGATTCTTAACATCGCCGCTGGCAAAAACACGCCGCAGGTCCTGCGTGAACTGCGCGAGCACTATCCCAACCTGCCGCTCATCGCGCCGGGCGGCAAGACGCCCGAGAGCATCCGCGAGACCATCGCCGCCGGCGCCAACGCCATCATCTGGACGCCGCCTTCGGCACAGCAGCTACAGACCGACATGATGCAGCGTTATCGCAAGATGAAGGAAGACGCCACGCCCGTTATCTCGCGCGACGATGTGCCCATTATCGACCAGGTCGCCGCCGCCGAAGTCAGCCAGGTCGAGAACATGAATCCCGACGTGCCGATTCCCGACGAGGTCATCGAGCGCGTCGCTTCGATCCACGAGCGCGTCGAGGAGCGTCGCGCCAACCGCGGGCTCAAGCCCTCACTGCACGGCTTTTTCTTCCGAGGAAAGAAACGCTAGCAAAACATCTTGGCCCGCCCCACAAACGTGAGGCGGGCCGTTTTCGTTTGAGCAATCATGCAGCGATGTGATGGGGCAAATTAATCCACGCGCTTGTCGCCCATAAAGAAGAGCGCCACCGTACCAGGTCCGGTATGCGAGCCAATCAGAGTACCGATGTTATTGATCTCAATCTTGCCTTTAAGCTGCGGAACCTGTTTCTCAATCAGCGCCGCAACTGCCTCGGCATCCTCGCGGCACGCCGAGTGCGACATGATGCACTTACCCGAATAATCCGCACCGTCCTGCACGTGTGCCATCATGGTCTTAGCCATCTCGGAAATCGCGCGCTTCTTAGTGCGAATCTTCTCACGTGGCGCAGCCCACCTTCGCAATCGACCGTCATAAGCGGGCAAATCTTAAGCGCCGTGCCGATGATCGCGCTCGCAGCCGAAATGCGACCGCCGCGCAGGTAGCTCGACAGATCGGTCGAGAAGAACCAGTGGTGCAGGTTGAGCTTGTGCTCCTCGATCCAGGCAGCCGTCTCGTCGAGTGAAGCCCCGCTATCGCGCACGTCGGCGGCACATTCCGCCAGCAGGCCAAAGCCCGAAGACGCCGCCAGCGAATCGATAACGCGCACCTTGCCGCCCTGGGGATAGCGATCCGCGAGCATCTGCGCCGCAACGCAAGCCGAGCCATACGTACCCGAAATACCCGACGACAACGTCAGGTGCAGCACGTCTTTACCCTCGGCAACAAGCGGCTCCCAAAACTCCTCGTACTCACCCACGCTCACCTGAGACGTCTTGGGCATGGCGCCCGCGGATATCTGGGCAAAAAACTCGTCCGGCGTAATCGACTGATACAGATCGTCCGTATAGACAACATCGTCGATCTCGTAATGAAAACACACGACAGGGATATTGCGCGATTCAAAGAACTCCCGAGTTCGATCGGCGGCGGATTCACAGGTCAGGACAAAATCACTCATATGAGGCTCCTTACTCATTGCTGCGCAAATTATCGCACAGTGAGCCTACATACGGTACATATGTCCACTATTTACCAAATCGAACCAAAAATAGCGAACATCTTTACCACCATCGTCTCCACCGGCCCCACGCATAAATATCTGAGAAAACACCCTCTGTCGTCTCCACTCAACCGCCATATCTACCTCAACTAAATCGATTTACCAAACCGTTCGGCTAACAATTCGGCCGCCCATCCCCAATCGAAACAAAAGCGGCGCATACTGATAAACGTTTGACGCTGTTTATCAGTTTTACCAGCCCTATCGGAAGGTGTTTCATGGTCGCATTCGATCGCAATCCGCAAGACTTCAAGTATCTGCGCCTGCTGTCGAGACAGTTTCCCACCGAGCAATCCGCGTTTACCGAGATCATCAACCTCTCGGCCATCCTCAACCTGCCAAAGGGCACTGAGCATTTTATGAGCGACGTGCATGGCGAGTACGAAGCCTTTATGCACATCCTCAACAACTGCTCGGGCGTCGTGCGCGAGCATGTCGACGAAATCTTTGGCGAAACGCTCTCCTTTGACGAGAAGGGCGAGCTGTGCACGCTCATCTACTACCCGCGCGAGAAGATCGAGCTGGTCCGCAGCCGGCGCGAGGACTCGCCCACCTGGTACAAGACGATGCTTGACCAGCTCATCATGGTCGCGCGTTCGCTTTCAAGCCGCTACACGCGCTCCAAAGTGCGTAAGGCCATCCCGCGTGATTACGCCTATATCATCGACGAGTTGTTGCACACGCACCCGGACGAGAACAACTATCGCGTGCGCTATCACGAGCGCATCGTGGAGTCCATCCTGGAGACAGCAAGCGCCGACGATTTTATCGAGTCGCTCGCCTCGCTCATCAAGCGCCTGGCCGTCGACCACCTGCACCTGGTGGGCGACATCTTCGACCGCGGTGGCGGCGCGGCCAAGATTATGGACCGCCTGCTCACCTACCATTCACTCGACATCCAGTGGGGCAACCACGACCTGCTGTGGATGGGCGCTGCGGCCGGTGAGCCCGCCTGCATCGCCACGGTGCTGCGCAACAACCTACGCTACGACAACTACGAGATCCTGGAGAACGACTACGGCATCTCGCTGCGTGAGCTTGTCGCCTTTGCCGATGCCACCTACACCGCCGGTGAGTCCATCACCCCGCTGATCAAGGCCATCAACGTGCTGCTCTTTAAGCTCGAGGGTCAGATTATCCAGCGCCATCCCGAGTTCGACATGACCGACCGCCTGTTACTCGACAAGATCGATCACGACACCGGCACGGTCACGCTCGCCGACGGCAGCGTGTGGCCGCTCACGACCAACGACTTCCCCACCGTCGACCCGGCGGACCCCTATACGCTCACGTCTCAGGAGCAGCACATCATCGACAAGCTCGTGTCCGAGTTTGTCACCGCCGATCACCTGCATCGCCATATCGATTTCCTCTATTCCCACGGCTCGATGTACAAAGTCGCCAACGGCAACCTGCTGTTCCATGGCTGCGTGCCACTCAACGAAGACGGCACCTTTAGCAGCATGAACTGCCTGGGCGCCTGGCACGCTGGCCGCGATTATCTCGATTTTTGCGACCACATCGCCCGCCGCGCCTGGCGCATGGGCGACCGCGACGCCCTCGACTGGATGTGGTACCTGTGGATCGGCTTTAACTCACCCGCCAGCGGACGCCTGGTGCGTACCTTTGAGCGCGCCTATATCGCCGATAAGAGCACCTGGGTCGAGCCGATGGACCCGTACTTTACGCTTACCAAGTCGCCCTCGGTCTGCGACGACATCATGCGCGAGTTTGGCGTCGCGCCCATGGCATGCTCACCGACCGGTCACATCATCAACGGCCACACGCCCGTTAAAACCACCAAGGGCGAGCAGCCCATCCGCGCCGAGGGCAAGCTGCTGGTCATCGATGGCGGCTTCTGCCGCGCTTACCATCCCAAGACGGGTATCGCCGGCTATACGCTCATCTCGAGCTCGCGCGGCTGCCGCCTCAAGTCGCACCGGGCCTTTACGACGGTTGCCGAGGCACTCACACGCAACGTGGACATCGAGAGCGAGACCAACCGTTTTGACCAAGCAGACCGTCGCCGCATGGTGAGCGACACCGATTCCGGAGCCAAGATCCGCAGCCAGATCCAGGACCTGCGCCAGCTGCTCGATGCATATAGAAACGGTGCTATCGAGGAGCGCGTCTAGCTCCACCCGTGGGGATTGGCTAAACTGTGCCAAGTTTTTCATCCCCGCGGCGCTTCGGCGCCAGCTTAAGGCAGGTACAATGCAAAAGCTCCTTGCGCAGATCATGAAATTTGGCGTCGTCGGTGTCATTGCCACGGTCATCGACTTTGGCATTATGAATCTGCTCCACTACGGTCTGGGCCTCAACATCCTAATCGCCAACACCAGCGGCTTTATCATCTCACTCATCTTTAACTACCTCGCAAGCATGAAATACGTGTTTGCGCACAAGGAAGGCATGAGCCGCCGCCGCGAGTTCATCATCTTCGTCGTGCTGTCCGTGATCGGCCTGGCACTCAACGACGGTATCGTGCTGACACTCAACGCCGGCCTGGGGCTCGAGGCCAATATCGCCAAGATTTGCGCCACCGCGCTTGTCATGGTCTACAACTTTGTGACCCGAAAGATCTTCCTGGAAGGCGATGAGACCAAGTAACTCGCAACCTTACAGCTTTACAATGCCCACGGATGACGCGCGTCGAGCGCTGTGTTGTTCGTGGGCATTGCTCGTTTGCGGGCAAATTTTCAACGTTTGCGGATTAGCTCTTGAAAATTTGGCGAGTTCGTATAGTTCTTGGCAAGGACCTTACGTTTCCCTTGCAAAAGCTCTAAAGTATCCTCTGCTCGATTCATCAACGCATTGGATGTGATTACGTGCGCAAGGCACTGGCACAACCTCATACCAAGCAGTTCCTCAAGTTCGCTGTCGTGGGTCTTGTCTCCTTTGGCATCGACTGGGGTATGCTCATTGCGCTCGTCGAGCTGTTCCACCTCGACTTTTTGATGAGTACCACAGTCTCGTTTATCACGTCCGTCGTGGTCAACTACTGGCTCAGCATGAAGTACGTGTTCGACCATCGCGAGGGCATGAGCCGCAAGCGCGAGTTCACGATCTTCACCATCCTGTCGGTGATCGGTCTGGGCCTCAACGACCTGTACATGTTTGTGGGCGTCACGTTTTTGAGCATCGGCTACCAGGCCATGAAGGCCATCGCCACGTTCTTGGTCACCTGGTACAACTACTTTAGCCGCCGCTTCTTCCTCGAGGGCGCACGGTCGTAGTCGATTCATTATTAGCTTGAATGTATAACCGGTTGGAATTCCCGTTCCAACCGGTTTTTTGTTTGCCGAGAGGCCCGGCGACCCGATCTCATTCGCATGAAAAACGGGCGGCCCGGATGTTTGTCCGAACCGCCCGTCTGGCGCGCTATGTCGAGGCCTCTAGCCTGTAACGTAATACCAGACCACGTTGTCGCCGTTGGAGAGAACGTAGTTGCTGCAGGCCGTCATAGGCGTTGTGCCGTTGACGGAGTACATCCAGCCGCTCGTGCCGCCGTACTGTTTCTCGGCCAAACCACCAATCGCGGAGACATATGTGCCGTACGACGAGCCATGTGCGTTGACAGAAAGACCCAGCGCGCACAGGGCATCGTAGACGGTAACGCCTTCGTTAAAGGTAAAGGTGCCACCAGAAGACACAGGATTGCCCACAGCGCTCGATGTGACCGAAACCGTCACTGTTACGTAGCTGGACTCCTGCGAGCCGCTCTGGCCGCCCGAGGAGGCGTTTCCACCATTAGAGGATGAGGCTCCATCAGACGACTGGCCACCGCCAGACGCATTGGAAGTATCACCGGCTCCCGTATTTTGGGCAGCGGATTTATCGCCAAACTTCTTGCCGTCCTGGTCCTCGGACTTCTTGTTATCCGAGTTCTTGTCCGATTCCTTGTTTGAAGACTCGGAATCGTCCTTGGACTTGGACTCATCTTTTGCGTCATTCGATGACTTGGAGTCCTCGGAACTGGCCTCGCCCGAAGCCATAGTCGAGCCAGACGCCTTGGTGTCCTTGGTGACGACGCTCTCCCCCGTCACGGCCTGAATGATCCAGTCGATGGACCAGGCGCCGCTCTCGGAAGGATGGACGAAGCCCAGCGAGACGACGATCAGAATGGTGCACGCGGCAGTCAAAACGCCAAGGAGCGCCTTGCGACGAGGGGCGGACGCCGCCGAAGCGGCGCCCTGTTGCTTTGCATCGTCGAACTGAATGAACGAGGAATCTGGTTGCTTGGGGTCAGCGTCCTTGGATTTATTGGACACAGCCCTCACCTACCGACGTTTGGTGAACACGAACACGCCGACGATGGCGAGACCGATGACGCCGGCGGCAACGCCAACAATGGCGAGCGGGTTGGTGCCAGCCTCCTGCTCGGAGGCACTAGAGGACTTCTTAGCAGTGGTCGTGGAAGCAGCACCCGTATCGGACTTGGAATCGGACTTCTTGTCGGACTTGCTGTCCTTCTTGTCAGACTTCTTGTCAGACTTCTTCTCGTCCTTCTTATCGGACTTATCGGTGTCCTTCTTGTCGGACTTGTTGTCCTTGGTCTCGGTCTTGGTCGACACCGTCGTCTTGGTCGTCGGCTTATGACCCGGGGCGATAGCGCCGCCGGCCTGCTGGCCCTTCGTGCCGGAGCCGGAACCCGTGCCCGTGCCAGCACCGGAACCGTTGCCAGCGCCACCGTTGCCACCATTAGTGCCAGAACCGCCATTGCCGCCAGGGTTAACAGCATTCTTGGTCCACTTGGCATACAGCGTCAGATCGGCCGTCACCGGCGTACTGAAGTCATACGCCTGCGTGCAAGCCTCATCGGTGAACCAACCGCCGAAAGTGTAGCCATCGCGCGTCGGATCGGCCGGCTTGACCAGCTTGCCGTCGGCCGTAGCAACAAACTTAGTGTCGCAAACAGACCCGCCGTTGGAATTAAAGGCAACCGTCCAAGACTCAACAGCCCCGAGCTTGAACAGCGTACCCGAATCATTGATGTAGTACAGGTTGCCAGATGCATCGGCAATGACCGGAGAGTCACAGTACTGGTAATGGCCAGCCGCATCATAAATCTGCGTCGCCTCTGCGTCGCCAAGCGTATAGCGATACACGCCACCGCCAGCAGAGTAGTTGACGTAATCCTTGCTATCCGCACTGTTCACGGTGAAGTACACATAGGTCTTGCCGCCCTGAACACTCACCAGCGGAGTAGCAGCAATACCGTTGAGGCCAGCCGGCAGCGCCTTGCCGTCGGCAGCAGCGACCATCGTGGTCTTACCCGTCTTCAGGTTATAGAGAACCAGAGCAGAGCCAGTAGCCGTCTGTCCGCCGACAATCAGATTGTCACCAGACACCGCAGGGGCGCTCAGATTATTCGTAAGGCCCAGATCAACCGTTTTCTGTTCACTCAGCACGCCCTTTGCCGAAAGCGAAATCACATGGAGCATTCCGTCGTGCGTCATCTGATAGAAGGTCGAACCATTGGACGGATCGGCAATGCAATCGGCATTTGCGACAGCGCCGAGCTTCATGGTCGAAACGACATCGCCCGTCGTCTTATCAATGCACTTAAGCGTGCCCGCGCTCGTAGGAACGATGGCATACTTATCCGTCAAAGCCGCACCAGTCCAGTAATAGCCCTCGGCAGGGTCGATGTTCTGCCAAGAAACTTCGCCCGTGGCAATCTTAATGCGCGCAAAGGAGCCGTTGCCGTAGGTCGCGTTGTAATTCTCGTCATACGAAATATCGACCGAGCCTACATAGACGTACTCGCCGTCCGAAACGACGGTGCAGGAGCTCTGCGTCAAGTCCGTCAAACCAGGCGTCAGCCACTTGCAGATCAGCTTGTCTGCAGTAATCGCCTGGACCGCACCGCCGTTGAGCGGAACGATGATAAGGCCATTGGTATAGATCGGACGAGAGGTATAGCTCACCTTGGAGGCAAGCGGCGCAGAGGCAACCTTTTTGCCCGTGGACGAATCAATCTTAATGAGCTCGTTCTCGGTCGCGATGTACACAAAGCCGTTAGCGATGACAGGTTCGCTGCAGTTGGCATACTGCTGACCAGACTCGGCCTTCCAATCGAAGGCCCACTTAAGACCGGCAGCCTGCGCAGGCGTCTTGGCATCCGTTACGGTCGAACCGTTGCCACTGTTGCCGTAGCCGGCCCACTCGGCATCCCAATCAGGAGCCGTCGCGCTCGGGTCCACGACAATCTTGTCGGGATCGGGCATGGGCGAATTATCGGTGGTGTAGGCAAACGTAACCTTGTCGCCGCTCTTGAGCGTGACCTGGTTGGCGCAGAGAGATGTGAGCTCTCCGTTGATATACAGATGCCAATATCTATTGGTCGCACCATCCCAGGCATACGGCTTGTGATCGAACGGCGAAGTAATGGAATTAAGGAGCCAGTACACACCACTCTGGGAGCCGTTATACGCAACGCTCTTGGCCTTCAGAAATGCCTCAATAAGGTTCTGGGCCGTGGAGCCTTCGGGCAAAGAAACATTGCTTGCCGAGCCCCAGCGAGTATTGTTGCCGTTGACATCGGGACCGATAACATCGACAGACCCAAGAACCTGGCCAGGAAGGGCATCGCTGTCGCCAGCATACATAAAGGTGACGGCGTCACCCTCTTGGAGCTCGTAGGCACCAGCGCCAACGTTCTTGAACTCGCCATTTACGTAGAAGCGCCAATAGCTATTGGTTGCAGCATCCCCGACATAGGGCTTACCGTCGACGTCGAACGGCGAATAAATGCCGTTGAGGAACCAGCCCCAAGACGATTCGCTAGAATCGAGCCTAAGGCCGGTCTGCTCCAGCAGATCCTTGGCAGTAGAGCCCGCCTTGAGACTCGTCTGGCCCGTCGAGGCCCACACCTGCTGTTTGCCGTCCTTGTCCTTGCCAAGCACCTGAACGGAAGCATGGACGGAATCAGAGGGCAACTGGTCGCCCCAGCCACCGTAGAACCACGTAACGGTATCGCCGGCATGAATGGTGACATTGTCCGCCGTGTAGTCGCTCGACTTGCCGTTGATGAACAGCTGCCAAGAGGTCGAATAATCGAGCGGCGTACCCAGCTCAACGCCGTTGTACTTAAGGCTCAGAATGAAGGAGCCCGCAACAACGGCGTCAATATCATTCGCCTCGAGCGCGACCTTCGTAAGGTCAAGTGCGTTCGAGCCGGACGTCACCACATACTGCGCGTTATCGACCCAAGTCTGAGTCTTGCCCTGGGCATCGCGACCAATGACGGTCACATTTGCGGCAACCTGGTCCTTAACGACAGGGGACGAGCTACCAGCCGTATAGGCAAACTCAATCTTCTGCCCCTGGGTGAGCTTGACGCTGCTCGCACCAACCGAGGAAGACGCGCCGTCGACAAACAGCTGCCAGTAGGCATAAGTCGCCGGATCGAAGGCAAGCGTGCGGCCATCGCTCGGGGACGTGATGCTTTCGAGGTAGAAACCGTATGCCGTGTTCGGATCGTATTTCGCCTTAAAGCCCGTCTTCTCCTGCAGCTTAACGAAGGCGTCCGCAGCCGTCGAGCCCTCGTCGAGCTTAAGCTGCGTAGGTGCCACCCAGGTCTGAGCCTTGCCGTCGGCATCGGTGCCGATAATCGAGAACGAGACCTCAACTTGCTTCTTGGCGACATCGCCGGTTTCTGTCGGGTTCTCTGTCTGGACGGCAGCCGCGGCGGCAGATCCTGCTTGGCCAGTGGGCGCCGTCGAAGACTGCTCGCTCGTGGCAGGGCTCTCCCCCGTCGCCGAGCCTTCGTCGCCAGTTGCTGCCTCTGTTGTGGCGGCACTAGCCGCAGGCGCGCTCCCGGAATCCGAAACCTCGGCGCCGCTCTGCTCGGCAGCACCGTCCGCGGCACCCGCGCCCTCGCCCGGCGTCGCAGCCTGAGCCACAGCCTCGGCAATGCCCTCGGCGCCCTCGGCCCACAGCTGAGCCGGCGTGGTGCCAAAGGCCATCGCGAAGGCCAGGAATGCCACCAGGCCGCGCTTAGCTACACCGCGCGCAATCGCGCCACGGCGATGCGAGACGCGCTGGCGCTCGTCCACAAACATATCCATTTGTCTCCTACTGTCTGTACTTGGAGCGTTGCCTTGAGGCTGCCCCACGTCATCGCGCATGTTGCGCTCGAGTTCCCCCATCGGGGTCCCCCTTCCCTCCAGAGCCCTATGCACACCGGCGGCATACGCCGCAGCCGCATGCAAGATGGGAGGCGATCCGACTTAACCTTAACGACTCGGGCACGTCGTCCGATCTGCGACGCGAACATCCCGAGCCAAGAGGAATTACGGTTACTGGTACAGCCGGGGACTTGCACCCCAATTCTCCCAAACGCGCAGGTAAACCGCGCATTCATGCGTCTCCGCACCACCATCTAGGCCATCGATTATTACCGTCAAAATGGTATCACGCAAAAGGGCCTCGCACGCAGGCGAAGCCCAAGGTAAAAGCTATTGTTTGCGATAGGAAAATGCGGTGACGGTCGCGGCCTCTAGTGCTTGCCGCCGTGACTGTTGAGCCAGATATTGCGGCCCAGCATAAGCGCCAGCACCAGTGCGCTGACGTAGCCCATAAAGCCAATGACTGGGATACCAAACACAACCGGCTCGATGCGCGCGTAGTACACCACCGACGAACCGATAAACAGGCCAGCAATCACAATTGCCATCGACATACGGTCGATAATTCCGCCCAGCTGTCGCAGCGCCTTATCGCTGCTCATGATCTGCGTGTTCACCTTAAGCTGGCCGCGCGTGAGCATGCGCGAAGCCAGGCCAAGATACTCGGCCGCCTCGAGCGAGCCCTTCGCCGCGCGATAGCTGCTCGCGGCAAGATCGCGCCCCATGTCGCGCACGCGCGCATAGGTGCTTTTCTCGTTTTTAATGTGCGTTTGGATGATCTGGATCATGTTGACGTTGGGCATGTACTCGGTCAGCAAACCCTCGAGCGTCACCATGCCGCGCGCGAACATCGTCACCACGCTCGGCAGCTCAACGTCATTCTTACGCGCGAGGTTTAACAGCGAGGTCAAAAACTCGCCGATATCCAGATCCTTCAGGTCGAGGCCCGCAAAGTCTGCGACGATAAAGTCCAAATCGGACAAAAAGGCCGAATGATCGAGCTCTGCCGAATCGCCACGCGTCACGGCGAAGCGCATGAGCGAATCCTTGAGCATGGGCACGTCACCCTCGGCCACGGCGAAAATCATGTCCTTGACGATACCGCGATCGTGACTCGACATGCGTCCGACCATGCCCAAGTCGATAAAGTAAACGATGCCGTCCTTGAGAATAATGTTTCCCGCATGCGGGTCGGCATGGAAAAAGCCGTCATCGAGCACCTGCGTCGAGTAGTCCTCGACGATTGCGGCACCGATCTTTTCCAAGTCATAGCCCTCGGCCACCAAGCGTTCAGGATCGGCGATCGAAATGCCGTCGACGTAGTCCATAACCACCACGTGCTCGGTGCACAGGTCCAGATAGGATTTAGGGCACGTCACGCCATGAACACTCTTATGGAACTCGTAGAAGTCGTTGAGGTTTTTGGCCTCGGCCAAAAAGTTGGTCTCCTCGCGAAACGAGGTCCACAACTCCTCGACTACGCCGTGCAGGTCAACGAATTGATCGGTGTTGACGAACTTGGAAACGATACGCACCACCGAGCGGATGATATCGATGTCCTGTGCCATAACCTGCTGCGCACCGGGGCGCTGCACCTTGACGGCCACGTCCTCGCCCGTCACCAGACGAGCGCGGTGCACCTGCGCGAGCGATGCGCTACCAAGCGGATTGGGGTCGATCGCATCGAACATCTCTCCCAGGCGCAGGCCGTATTCTTCTTCCAGACAACTGAGTACGACCTCGTACGGCACCGGCTCCACGTCGGAGCGCAGACGACGCAGCTCGTCGCAAAACCGCTGCGGCAGAATCTCGGACCGGTTGGCCAGAATCTGCCCCATCTTGACGAACATGGGGCCGAGTTCCTCGAGCAGGCGGCGCAAACGAACCGGCGTGAGGTTATCCCACACGCGATACTTTTTGATCAGGCGAACGATCTGACCGATGCGTTCGCGGCGGCCCGCCGGCGTGAGCTGGTATTCCTCGTCCGGCGCCATCGCGTCGGGCTCCTCGGGGACCATATCGACAGCGCGCGGCTTCTTGCGAGCGCCCGAGACGGCGGCATCGACCTCGTCGACAACCGCCGCCTCGTCACACAAGGGATCTTGATTGTTGTAATCGGTGGTGGAATCTGCCATCTGCGCTACTACTCGGCCTCTTCGGTATCCTTCGCATCGTCGGGCTCAACGGACTCGACGGGCACCGAGGTCACGTTGTCCTCGACCGAATCGACGATGTCGCGCACATGGGCCAGGAAGGCCGTGCGCTCGGGGGCGGTCATGACGCGGACGCGGGCAAGGATGAGCTCGTCAAGCACGCGCTGGGCCGCGGTCTCGCCCTGCATACCCAGACGCTCGGTCAGGTCGGAGATGGTGCCACCGGCCTGCTCGAACATGTCGGACACACTGCGGGCGATATCGGGGGCGCCTGCGTCCTTGCGCACCTGCTCGCCCTTGGTATTAAGGTCGTCGAGAACCTTCTTGCCGCCCTCGACGGCGACGGCAGCAGCACCAAAGCCCACGTTGATGGCACCGTTAACAAGCTGATCGAGTTTCATAACCATGGTTGTCTCCAATCACAAACAACTGCATTGGCCTTCTTGTACCCAAGATTGGGCGAACGACACAAAATCGTTTTACCGCCAAGATAGAAATCGAGCGGGTCAAAGCCTTGACGGCGCTTGCCCCGCTCGCTCGTTACAATACGGCTTTTACCTCACGTTGTCGTTCATCGCGAAAGAGTTCTTCATGGCGCAGCTCGTGGTGTAGAGCACCTTGCCCAGTAGAGCATCGGTCTCT
>ENA-OQKR01000364-OQKR01000364.1-human-gut-metagenome-genome-assembly--contig:-NODE-364-length-19432-cov-3.129293_pt1 | contig 19432 bp, 16 predicted proteins | sample MGYA00242803_ERZ504806 | MGnify/ENA primary metagenome ERZ504806 (study PRJEB26092, sample SAMD00036399) | human gut metagenome | host: Homo sapiens | study: EMG produced TPA metagenomics assembly of...
ATGGCCGAAACACATTCAAAGGTAATCGCAAGCAGGGATAGTCCCGGCTCCAGGATACTGATGATGAAGACAGACACGAACAGCACTCCGAACGACATCACCACCGTAGCATTGGAACGTCGGATAGAGTCGTGCGACAACTCACGCCCGAACACCTCCACCCGCTCCGTGCCGCGCAATACCGCCACAAGATTCAGCACCACAACCGCAAAAGCATTCACTTTGATACCGCCTGCGGTGGACTGCGAACCGCCGCCAATCCACATAAGAATAAGGTAGAGTACAATAAAGTCTGTACCCCCAGACCGGCTAAATCCACACTGGAAAAACCCGCCGTACGGGGACAGGCGGCATTGAAAAATGCCTGTGTCCACTTATCGGCAACCGACATCCCCGCAAAAGACGCGTTCCACTCAAAAAAAGCGATACCGACCGTGCCCACCGCCAAGAGCAGGAAGGTACAATCAGCACGATACGCGTATTCAGGTTATAAAGATGGTAGAAACGGCGGCCGTCCCACTCCCATGTATGCAAAAATCGCCAGAAACGGCGTATATGATAAAGGATAATGTCCTTGAAGTTCACCAATATGGGGAAACCGATACCGCCCAGAATAATCAGCAGTGAAATGTATATATAGAACGGATTATGCCCCTTCATCAGCAACGGATTGCCCAAATTGCCCGGCAAGGTGGAAAACCCAGCATTGCAGAATGCCGATATAGAATGAAAAGCCGAAAACGCCAGCTCTTCGTGCACATCCATCCCCATTGTACCATGAATATCGCTCCAGATGGCAAACGTACCTATCCCCTCTATCACCAATGTAAAGCCAAGGATATACACCAGTGTGGACAACAGCGAATTCAGAGAATTGGAACTGACCATATCGCGCACCACCAACTGATTATACAAAGAGGTATTCCCCATGAAGAACATCGCGAAGAAACTTGTCAGCGTCATCACCCCCAGACCGCCAATCTGAATCAACAGAATGATGATTACAAAACCCGTTGTCGTGAAAGTGGATGCCACGTCTACCGAAGTCAGTCCCGTCACACACACCGCACTGGTGGAAATAAACAGCGAATCCACCCACGAGATGCCCGCCACCGTAGAACGGGGAAGCATCAGCAACCCTGTCCCTATGAGTATGATAATGAAGAAACTGACCGCCAGGATAAGCGAAGGGTTTGTCCGTCGCCCCAGCAACCGTACCAACCCATACGACAGATTCAGGAAAGACAGCACCAGCAGCAATACAAGATGATAGGCCTTGCCGTTCAGAAAATCCCAGACTGCCTGCACGGCGCCTTCCACTTCCGGGCGATGAAAGACAACCGGAACCAGCGTCAGATAAAGCAGAAAAGTCAATATCCAGGTCAGCGTACTGAAAGTCTGCCTCGTATCTTTATACTCCAAAAGGATATGCAAGGATATATCAACCAGAAAAACAATCCATACACCATGGTACAGACGCTGCAATTGGTGAGCCTCCGCTGCCGAAATGGTAAATCCGTGTTCGTATACCAGACCGACAATCAGCAGAATGGACGCCAGGTACGTCAAGGCTGTCATTACTCCCAACGCCACGCGTATATAGGGATGAATCCATTTATTCTGGTACAAAAAGAACTTATGATAGAGCTTCATAAATATATCGGTTAATGAGACATGGCAAACTTAGACAAATCTGCCCTTATAAACAAAAAACAATGGAAAAAAGAAATTAGTTTAAAAATAATAGCTACATTTGGACACTGAATCACTTTTAAATTAGAACCACTATGAGCAACAAAACAAAAAGATTCATCCTTCCGGAAGAAGAAATTCCACATTACTGGTATAATATACAGGCCGACATGGTGAACAAGCCCATGCCGCCGCTCAACCCCGCCACCAAGCAACCGCTGAAAGCGGAAGATTTGTATCCCGTTTTTGCAGAAGAGCTTTGCCGCCAGGAACTCAATCAGACCGATGCCTGGATTGAAATACCCGAACAGGTGCGCGAAATGTACAAATACTACCGAAGCACTCCGCTGGTGCGTGCCTACGGATTGGAAAAAGCGCTGGGTACACCGGCGCATATCTATTTCAAAAACGAGAGTGTGAGCCCGATGGGGTCTCATAAACTGAACTCCGCCATACCGCAGGCCTACTATTGCAAGCAGGAGGGTGTGACAAACGTCACCACCGAAACCGGAGCCGGACAATGGGGAGCTTCGCTGGCTTATGCCGCCCGCCTCTTCGGGTTGGAAGCCGCCGTATACCAGGTAAAAATCAGCTATGAGCAAAAGCCTTACCGCCGCAGTATCATGCAGACCTTCGGTGCGCAGGTAACTCCTTCGCCCTCCATGTCCACCCGTGCCGGAAAAGACATTCTGACCGCTCACCCCAACCACCAGGGTTCGCTGGGTACGGCCATTTCCGAAGCCATCGAGCTGGCACGAACCACGCCCAACTGTAAGTATACGCTCGGTTCCGTATTGAGCCACGTCACTCTGCACCAGACTGTAATCGGCCTGGAAGCCGAAAAACAAATGCAAATGGCCGGCGAATATCCCGATATGGTCATTGCCTGCTTCGGAGGCGGTTCCAACTTCGGAGGCATCGCATTCCCATTTATGCGCCACACCATCCTCGAAGGCAAAAAGACACGGTTCATTGCCGCCGAACCGGCCTCCTGCCCGAAACTGACACGCGGCAAATTCCAATACGACTTCGGCGATGAAGCCGGATATACCCCGCTGCTGCCGATGTTTACCCTGGGACATAATTTCGCTCCCGCCAACATCCATGCCGGCGGTCTGCGCTATCACGGTGCAGGCGTCATCGTATCGCAACTGCTGAAAGACGGCTATATGGAAGCAACGGACATCAAACAACTCGAATCGTTCGAAGCCGGCTGCCTTTTCGCACAGGCAGAAGGAATCATCCCTGCACCGGAGTCCTGCCACGCCATTGCAGCCACTGTACGCGAAGCAAATAAATGCAAGGAAACGGGCGAAGAGAAAGTCATCCTGTTCAACCTGTCCGGCCATGGCCTCATCGATATGGCATCGTATGACAAGTACCTTGCCGGTGATTTGCAAAACTATGAACTGACCGACAACGATATCCGGAGAAATCTGGATGAAATAGGCAATCTGGTCTAATAGATATTTGCCATACTGACGAGCGGTTCATAGAGTTTCTCTATGTCCTGCGAATCCATTTCAATCTGCACCTGGTCTCCCGGAATCAGACTTGTTTCCGCAGGGACCAGGTTTTTTCCATCCCTATGTACATTGATGATAACACAGTGTTCGGGCAAGGAAAGCTCGTTTACCGCCTTGCCGTCGAGGTAAGAACCGGTCATGACTTCCACAGACAGCGTATACCGTTTTTCTTCACGGAAATCGGGAGAGTTAATCATATCCTCGTATAAGATTACGTTGAAAGACTTCATCTGGAGCAACTCCGTAAAATAATACGTCAAACCGCCTACCACCACCGAGGGATAAAAGACTTCGAAGTGTCCGGTTATCTCCGTTATCAGCACAATCGCCGTAAGCGGTGTACGCTCAATGGCCACCAAAAATGCCGACATGGATATCAGCATGACATAAGTGATATTTGGGGGTTCGATAATGCCGTACTTTACAGCGACCAGTCCTACAAGCTGCCCCAACAGTCCGCCCGTCACCAAAGTGGGAATAAAGTTACCACCCGGCAAGCCTGAAGACACGGAGCACACCGAGAACCCGAAATGCAACAGCATGACGGCAAGCACCCACATTATTTCCGTACTGCCGTTCTGCGCCTGTTGCAGCAAGAACTGCTCGCCGCCACCGGTCAGGTTTACCTGCATCAACGAGATAATGTAGGCAACCAGTACCAAATAAAACATCTTGATATATACCGGAGACTTGACCTTAGAATATACCCGCTTGAACGAAATCATAAGCACAGAGTATATCTTGCCGGCAATGGAAATGATAACAGCCAACAAAAGGAAATACTTCATCCGGACAAGAAAAGTCAAAACAGGTTCCGACACCTCAATCAGATGATAAGGGTTCACGGGAAAAACCAAACCGGCAACCGCTCCTGCCACTACACCCGCCAACAACGTAGTAATGGCTGTCTTAGGAGCATCGAAACGTTCGATGGATTCGATAACAATCAATGAAGAGGCCAATGGAGCAGCAAAAGCAGCTGCAAGCCCCGCCCCTGCTCCCGCCGCCAGCAACTGCTTGCGCTCGCCTTGCAGAATATGCGTCCATCGGGACACGAGACTGCCGATATAGGAGCCTATCTGTACAGAAGGCCCCTCACGCCCCAATGACAATCCGGCAGCCACAGAAAGAATTCCACCTGCGAATTTGGAAACCAGCTCCACAAACGGGTGCTTATAGGTTATGCGTCCGTTGATTGCCCCGCGTGTCTGCGGAATGCCGCCGCCACTGATAAGAGGCATCCTGCCTACCAGAAAGGACACAAACATCAGAATCCCCCAAAACAGCAGGAACAGGAGTATATGCCAATACCAGGCAGGACGGGATGCGAAAAAGTCGCTGCGGATATGTAACAGGAAATAAAGCAGATAATGATAACAGACCGCAATAAGCCCTGTCAGCAATCCCACAATCATGCTGACAAAATAAAGCCGCGCATCTACCAACTTCAACTTCCAGATATGCCAGCCGCGAACCGTTTTCCAATTCTTTATTTTCTGAAAAAAACGCATGGAGTATTCTTTGTTATCTGCATTCCCCTACAACAATTTCTCTCCTGCGAAGTTCTGAACCGGCTACCCGATTATATTTATTTTACCCTCTCAGCATTGCTGATAATAAAAAAGAATCTCCTCGTCAAGCCATACACAGAGAGGAGATTCTTCGCTACATTCAAAAGAAAAGAACGGAGCTTTTTTATATTATGACACACTTATTATATTAAACCACAGTTTTTCCGGCAGCTTAAGACTTCTGTGCAGAACGTACCGGGTGTTTATGTTTTCCTTGCGCAACAGCCTGCTTTTTTCTGCGGTCAAATTCTTTTTTCAACTTGTTGGCATTGTTCTGTTCCGTCCGGTAAATCTTCATAATCTGTTTGGGAGAAAGTATTTTTCTGAATTCATCATAATACTTCTCACGCACATCCAGTATCTTACGACTTTGGGCAAAACGTCCTTTTATCTGCTGCTCCACCTCGGCATCCGTCAGCACCGGTTTAGGTTGCGGCTTCATGCCTTTCTGCTCCGTTCCCTGCCCGGAGGAGGGGTGCCTGCGGTTCATCATTCTGCATTCGCGCAACTCCTTTAAATAGTTCTGATAAACCGGTACAAATCTGGCAGCTGCGGCATCATCCAACATCAGTGTGTTCACCATCTGATTGGTCTGGCGTTCCATGAACTGCTCCGGTGTGTGACGTTGCCTTTTATCTTTATTCACCTGGTTTTGAGCAGAGAGACTGAACTGACCGCCTATCATAAGACACGTCAGAAATACGTAAATGAATTTTGCTTTCATAATTCTTCTTTTTTTTAAGACAATACTATTAATTTAAAAATATATCGCTTTCGGAGAAGCTGACGAGCTCTTCCAGCTCCTCGTCCGACATTTCACGAATCCATTTATCAGCAGGGGCCGCCGCCGTACAATTCCCGGTATCCAGCATCTGCCCTCCTCTATCACCTTCCCTGAAAAGAGACGGCATAAACAAAAAGCCGACCAATGCCGCAGCTATGGCAATACCCGCAGAAACGGTTATCCACAGACGATGCCCCGCCGGCTTGCCACCATACGTATGCTTCCGCACATTACGCTGCATTTCGTCAAAGAAACCTTCGGGCACACGATAGGGAGTCTTTTTTCCTATATCATCAAAATCAAACTCTTTTTTCATAATCTCAATTATTTAGTATGTACTCTTTAATCTTTTCCTTCGCATAATGATAATTCACCTTAAGCGTATCTGCCTTACCGTCGAGAATGCGGGCGATTTCCTCGTAATCAAGTTCATCATAGTAGCGGAGATTGAATATCAACCGTTGCTTCTCCGGCAATCTCAATATGGCTTCCTGGAACTTGACGGCCAGCTCATTTTCATAATCCACATAGTCGGAAGCCTTCAAACTGGAAATCAGGCTCTCCTGAATGTCTTCGGTCGAAACGGTTTCCCGCCTTTTACGGCTATTCAACAAGCGGAGACTTTCATTCGTTGCAATCCGGTAAATCCATGTGCTCAGTGAACTCTCGCAACGGAATTGCTCCCAATGCCTGTACACCTGAATAAAGACTTCCTGCAATACATCCTCCGCATCTTCGTGCAGCACTACCAAACGCCGTATATAATAATATATCGGTTCCTGAAAACATTCCATCAACAGTTGAAAGCCCTGTTCACGGTTGGATTTATATATTTGTCGAATCTTGTTTTCGTTTATCATCAGTTCATCCGGGTTTTACTGGTTAGAAAGGAGAAATGGGAAGAAGTTAAATGAGACGGAGCGTATTTGTCGTTTATTAACAAAAAAAGTCGGGGCTGCATCTTTACAAGACACAGCCCCGACCCATCTGTTTATAAGTTTACGGCAATTACCAGAATCTGTTTCGCTCAGGATTATACTCAAATCCCACTCTTTTCAGTGTCCGGACAATTACTTCTTTCTCAACGTTCATATCCTCACAAAGTGCATCCAGTGAAGGATAGAAATCACGCAATTTCATATTGATGAAGCTATACAGCATCATCGGATCTTCAGGCAATTTCATAGTCACAATCTTTGTTTAAATTAAACACTAATACCGGGCGCAAAAATACAATAAAATATCATACGAAAGAGTATTATCCCTTGAAATCTGCAAGTTATCCATGCAAACGATTGAAATGGCACGTCAATTAAAACGTTGCGGTCCCCTCTGGCTAACGATTACATAGATAATGACCGGCGCTCCGATAATCGGTGTAACTGCATTCAAAGGTATAATACCTGTCTCACCGGGCAGAACGCAAATCAGGTTGCAAAGCAATGCTACCGCTCCACCGCTCAAGATAGTCACAGGCAACAAGGAGTTGTGATTGGCTGTCCGCAATACCATACGGGCTATATGAGGAACGGCAAGTCCGATAAATGCAACCGGTCCGCAAAAAGCGGTGGTTATGGCAGTCAGCAAACCGGTGATGACCAAAAGCCAGTTGCGCACATATCGTATATTGATTCCCAAATTCTCCGCATAACGTTCTCCCAGCAATAATGCGTTCAGAGGTTTTATCAGTAATAAAGAGCCGAATAATCCGGCAACGGTCACCAATGCGAAAGCAGGCATTTGCTGGAGAGAGACACCGCCAAAATTACCCAATCCCCATACCATATAAGATTGCACTCCCTCTGCCGTAGCAAAGAAATTCAGCAGGGCAATGGCGGACGAAGCAATATAACCTATCATGATACCCGTTATCAGCAACATGACATTGCTTTTTAACAACGTAGAAAAAAATAGGATAAGTCCCATTATCAGCATAGCACCTACAAACGCCCCAGCCAATACGGAGAAGAAACCGGACAAACTGAATGTTCCGGCAGATATGCTTCCACCAAAAAACAGCATCACGAACGCCACTCCCAGACTCGCCCCGGAATTAATGCCCAGAATAGACGGACCTGCCAGCGGATTCTTAAAAGCGGTCTGCAACATCAGTCCGCAGACTGCCAGCGCACCTCCGCAAAGCAATGCTGTCAAAGCTTGAGGCAGACGGGACTCCCATACAATAAAACTCCAGCTTGCCTTCTCGCCTTCATGCCCCATGAGTATGCTGAAAACATCGGATGCGGGAATCGGAACCGACCCTATCAGCAGATTAGCCATAAACAGTAATACAATTACCATTCCTAATCCGATGCCATATTTCCATCCTTTATTCATTCAATTTGCAAAAATAGCGCAAACCGCCTAAATCTCCTATTTCGGGATGTAAAATCTGTATCAAATCCGACAACAAATAGTCCGGACGGAAAGGAGTTTCTTCATAAAAAGGAACTTTTGCCGTGTTACATCCGTAAATATTCCGTGTTTTAAATGCTTTGAAGCCAGTATAACCTATATAATCGGCTTTCAAATCAGAGTAGGTCATATCACGGTCTCGATTGTACTTAATAGTCCATACATCTGCATCACCAGCCTTGTCAAAAACTGTTTCAAAAGCCAAAGGAATGGAACCGCTGTGTTTATCTCCCGCAAAAGCATAACGCCCGCAGGCATCATTAAACAAACGCCCGATTGTACTGCAACCACCCGGTACATACCAGGCAGAACCGCTTTTCAGTTCACTGACAATAGACAAAGACGAAGACGAAAGTGAAGCACGTTTTCTAAACTGGTTATAACAACTATCCACCTCGGCAAAAAGGCTGTCGGCTTTTGAGACAACACCAAAAAGCAACCCGTAGAAACGCATCCATTCGGCACGCCCCAAAGCGGAAGTCTCCATATAGTCGGCACACTCGATAATAGGAATATTCAGTTTTTCAACGCGTCCGTAACCACCGCTGTTCTCAAACGGAGAAAGCAAAATAGCATCGGGATGCAGGTCGATAATCTTTTCCATATCAGGATTCATACCGTCACCACAGTCGGTAACCGTTCCGTTACGGTATCCATCCTGTATAACCGGGAGTTTAATGTACTTCAAGTCACACACACCGCCTATACTGCCTGCAGCTCCCAACTTATCCATAAGACTGCAATGAACCGAGGAATAAATGACCGATTTGCGAAGCGGAGTACGGACAATTGTCCCCTCGGGCATATGCGCCGGTAAAGGTTGGGATGCCGGAACCAAGATATAGGTGTGCAATGTTTTCAGGGTATCCCAAGGGTTACGTAAAGTCGCAATAGTGTAGTCGGGATAACTCACTAACGTGAGGTTATCGGCATAACGCAGAGGGATAGTATCACCGGATATAAAAACAGAGACAGTCTTGTCCTTCCCACTACAAGCGGAAAGGAACAAGACCAGTGTCAGCATAAGAAACAATAATGTAACTTTTCTCATTTTTAATTAAAGAATACAGCAGAATTGGGATTCTGACCACCACAATCGAACTTTTCTATGAAAGTTCCATCTTTCTTGAAACGGTAGATATTTCCATTACCGGCAGCAAAATAGGTTGTACCAATATAAATATCACCATTATCATCATTCACCTGCAACATAGACGTACTTGTTGTTGCCAGTTCTTTAGGAGCATCATCTTTCAAGAAAGAAGACTGGTTCAATGTTTTGGTTTTAATATTATAAGTACTGAAATGATTGGTTGTAACAGCAGGATTTACATTCCAGTTTGTCAATGAATTAATCAGATACACTACATCATCATCTGCAGCCATATAAGTAGCGTGACCAATGTTAGTCACCTCGTTACTATTGGCCGGATCTATTATTTGTAAAACATAACCCTCCTCTACAAAACGAATAGTCCCATGCTATGAGAAATATCTTATCATCTTCTTCCATCAAAACATTAGGATTTGTTGCCACAGCTAACTTTTCTTTTAAAGTAAATGTAGCCAAATCCACAACAAATACATCATTCAGATAAACCCACTTCCCGTCAACCTGCTTATAAGAATTAGCCACATAAAGCATGTTATTACTAATTGCTACACCTTCCAGATTATAGCCATTCTCAATAGCTAACTTCTTTTCCACTTTTAACGTATTAGCATTAATCTTTGCCACGACACCACCATAGAAAGAAGCATAAATATAACCGTCTTCGGCTGCTATTGCGCGGATACCAGCCGCCAAATCCGGATCATCCACAAATGATGCACGAGTCTGCTCCACACCGGCTGCATTCAGTTTTACCAGATAGTTGGAGCCATATACTGCTACATACATACATTCATTGTATTCAATCATCGTCTGACCAAGGTCTCCCAACTTAGCCTTATTTTGTTTCTGAAAAATATCACCGATAAAATCAGCACCTCCATTAGGAGCATAAAAAGCAATATTTGCGTTGTTAGCACCTTGCGTACCTGCATTCAGGAAAAAGGCACGCACTTGCGGCAAAGCAACTGTTGAGCCTGAATCATCTAACAAATCGTCATCATCACTACAAGACGCAAATGAAACACTTAACGCGAGCATACAAAGCATGCTGACTAATAAACTTCTTACTTTCATAATTCTTACTTATTTAATTGGTTAAAATTCAATTGTTCCCGTCAGTCGCCAAGAGCGTCCCGGCATAGGATAATATTTTATCACATCATACTGTGTATCTGTCAGATTAATGATTTCGGCCTGCAAACGCAATTTACAATGCCGAAAAGAGAAGTTTCTGGAAAGACTGACCGTATGCTCCATGTATCCGTCAATTCTATTCTCAGGTATATTCTGTGACATACTATACCGCTCGCTTACCCCTACAATGGAATACCCCACATTAACCCACGGCATTTCCAAAACTGCAGATACATTCCCGCTATGCTTAGGGGTGTAAGGCAGCTGATCTTTATAACTTTTAGAAGTGGCATCGGTCAAGTCTATAGCTTTCTGCCAAGTATACCCACCCGACACAACAAGCACCATATTTTTACCTAATGAAGCTGCCGCCGCCAATGTAGCATCCATTCCCGTAACATGAACTTTTCCATAATTAGCCATCTTCCAGGCATAGGTGGTAGGGAATGCAACGATCTTATCAGTCACATCATTATAATAACCGTCAACAGTGACTGATAGATAATTTAAAAAAGAAGAAAAGGACCTTGCTCCATGTTATGCCCATATTATACTCATTAGCCTTTTCCGGACGCAGACTTCTGTTAGCCCAGCCGATAATAATACAGGTCATTGAATGTAGGCATACGGAAAGTACTTTTATACATTAACCGCAAAAAGAGCAATTGTTCTTGCCAGGGCTGTAAACTAACCGTAAAAGAAGGAGCCAGACGTTGAAAGTCAGCAGGTGCATCACCTATTTTCACATGTTCGGTTACATTGGTATAGACCAACGAACCGGTAGCTGTTATCCTACCCTGCCGATAACGAGCGTTAAAAGCTGTCAAAGAAGTATATCTTATAGGAAAAGAACAGTCCGGTAAATTACTGCGCAATTTATTGATAATTCCGTCTTGCGCCAAAGATAAAGACAAAACATTCCATGGACGATATAATGCAGTTGCCGACAAATAATATTCATCCTGCCGATGCACAGCCCGGTACAACCCGTCTGCATACTCATTGCCTTTATCTTCGTATTTATTCCATCCATGATTATATTTGGCTTGTGCCTGTAAAGACCATTTCTGTGAAAAATCCTTCTTGTAACGAGTTTGTATAAAAACATTCTCATCCCAAAGAGTTTCATCTGAAATAGGATTATAAAGTGTCACCGAACCGGGCAACCCCCGCTTTGAATAAAAGTAATAGGCCTTCAATTCCAAATTACTACTATCTTTGAAAGTATGAAATAAGGTAGGCTCTATCTGATAAGTATAGATTGCCGAATTATTACGCTTTTCTTCCGTCACATATTTTCCGTTCACTAACGTGAATGGATAATTACCATCAGCCCGCATATAATTTCCATTCAACGAAAAGGAAGTACGGCTACCTGCTTTCTGCCACCACCGGATTGAAGGACTGACGTAGCCAAAAGAACCGCCTCTCATCTGCACCCGAAATGCGGAATTGCGTTCATTTTCAAAATGCGGTTTTTCCGTTTCAATACTCAACACCCCTGCCGATGCATACATACGTGCCGATTGCAACAAGTCTTCCGGTTGCCCGATATTCAGGGAAAGCACAGAGACATTATCCAACGAAAAACGACCAATATCTATTTGTCCCGCCTGGCAGTTGCTCACAACAACCCCATCATAACTGACAGCCGTATGTGCCGCTCCCATATTACGGACGGAAACGGTTTTCAACCCACCTATTCCTCCATAGTCCTTTACATTAGCACCGGCAAAACGCCGTACGGCATCTGCCATATTCTGTATGCCCAATTGGCTAATATCCTGTTGCGACAAAGTTTGGATGGGAACTGATGAAGTTACTTTATTAGGTAATCTACGGGCTGTCACTGTCACCTTCTCTATTTGGTGCACTTTTCCTGTAATTGTATCCCTGACCACTTCTTGTGCAGAAAGGGAAACTGCACACAAAAAACCGATAGCACAGACTATCCGTACTTTACTTCTCGCCATACAAAGTAAGCAAAGATTATCTTAAAACCACTTACACACTGTCCGCTTTCCTCGAACGGACAATTTTTTGACTTCGTTTTGCAGGTCTTCTGACTTATTCCTGATGTATCACCTTCCCATTCTTCAAGAACAGTGGCATAAGTATTAATACATCTTTTACGGAACTTACAGCAGCGGGACTGTCCGGGACTTTCACCCGATTCCCTTTTCATCCTCCTCCTGAACAAGAGTGCAGAACAAAACGCCGGCAAAGATAGGAATATATATAATAAGTCTATAAATCTTACAACAGTTTCTTCAAAAAAACATTCATTATTTTATAAGAAGCATAACTTACCCCCTTTCTGCGAGAAGGTAACCGATGAAAGGAAAAACGGGCACATATACAAGAACATAATGCTCCCATAAAGAACAGAAATCCGGCAGAACTTCTGATATCTCCCATCCCGACCAAAGGTGACACGATACCTCCAAATGCAAAACCTATTGCCCCTAAAAGAGCCGAAGCTACTCCGGCATTCCTACGTTCACAGTCCATAGCCAAAGTGTTGGAAGCAGTAAAAGCCATTCCTACCATTGAAAGCAAACAAAAGACCAACACTTCATAAACCCAGAAATTACAATTCAGAAAGAATGCAACGGAAAGTAGTACGGAAATAAACAACATCCCATGATTTCCTATATGTAAGGCATGTTCCATGGTAGAACAACGCACAGACAATGCTGAAGATATTACCATTGCAACCGCATTAACCCCGAAGCAAACACTGAACAGCATGGGTGAAAGACCATAATGTTGTTGCATAATAAAAGGAGCGGAAGCAATATTGGTGAACAGAACACCCATTGTAAAACCGTATTGTAAAATGTAACGCACATATTGGCGGTTACGTAATACGGCACCGAAACGGTGATACATATCTACACATCTTATATTTTGCCTTTGTCCAATTGGCAGAGACTCCTTAAAACGTACACTTCCGATAACCAGAAGAACGCCCAATGCAAACAAAAACCAGAAAATGCCATGCCAACCTCCAAAGTCAGCCAATGCCCCACCGCCTATCGGAGCAACTACCGTAGCTATTCCATTGACAGCGCCAATAGTAGCCAACATGCCAGCAAGCTCATGAGCAGAATATTTATCGGCAGCAATAGAACGGGATATCACAACTCCTCCCGCTCCGGCAACTCCCTGCACAAAACGCCACAACACAAACTGTGATATGTCCCGGGAGAAGATACAGCCTACAGTAGAAATCAGAAATAGACCCATAGCTACCAACAAGGGAGAACGGCGACCGTACTTATCACTTAACGGACCAAAAACCAATTGTCCTATCGCCAGCCCCACCATACTCGTAGTAAGCCCCAACTGTACTTTTGAAGATGTAGTTTGGAAGAAATCCGACATTGCCGGTAAAGTAGGAAGATACATGTCCATAACAAATGGACCAAAAGCGCTCAACATCCCCAAAAACACCAATATGAAACCTTTTGAATTTTGTTTACCTGTCATTATCTTTCCCTCTTTTAAAATCGGCGGCAAAATTATCCCATATTTTCCAAACAGCCTATGGCTTATCTTGTACAAAACATTTCATTTTCGGAACAATATACAGTATTATCATTGAATATATCTATATTTGTTGCGTAAAACAGAACTTTATTCACATGTACGAACAAATATCTCCAGACACTTCCCATATCAGATATGAAGAAACCGACTTGTCGTATCTGAAACTACGTCCATACCGTTTTAAATGTGGCATATACTTAATCTGCATACAGGGTAAAAGCATTATTTCGACAGGAGTGCAACAATATGCTTTTGATGAACAAACCGAATTAATTTTCCTTACAGGCAGCCTCATCCAGATAATACAGGCCTCTGCCGATTTTAAAGTACGGATACTTCTATTTCCCAAAGACGTTTTCCTAAAAGCAATACTACCGATTGATACCCCCTACTTCAATTACGTACATGAACACCCGCATTATCATCACACGGCAGATGAAAGGAGTCAGAATACGTGGCGGGAAATTGTATTATGGATGGACGTTGCCCAAATGCTTTTCAAGAACAACAACACACTCCTGTTCAGAAAACAACAAGAACTTAATTTCCTTCAAAGCATATTAATGTGGCTTTTCAATACTATTCCGGAAAAACTGGCTGCCAATAAGCAATATAGCAGAAAACAGATGCTCTGCCACCAGTTCATGCAACTGATACGCGAACACAGTACTTGCGAACATCAAGTTCCGTTTTATACGGAACAGCTCTGCATAACTCCTCGTTACCTATACGAAATCACCACTCAATACATGAATGGAAAAACGCCTAAACAACTGATAGATGAGCAACTGATAGCGGAGGCCAAAGTTCTTTTAAACGAACCGTGCTTATCTGTTACCGAAATTGCCGAACTGCTGAACTTTGCCGACCAATCTTATCTGAGCCGTTTTTTCAAAAAGAACACCGGCATGTCTCCTAAAGAATTCAGGTTACAAAAGCTATTATAATCAGTTTCGTCAAAATAATTTAAAATCGGTTGTTTTAACCGCCATTTTATTAACTTTGTTAGCATAACCAAAACCAAGCTGCCATGAAATACAAATTATTAGTTCTTGACGTAGACGGGACACTTCTCAACGATGCCAAGGAAATCAGTAAACGGACTCTTGCTTCCTTACTTAAAGTGCAGCAAATGGGTATACGTGTCGCATTGGCTTTCCGGAAGACCTACATACGGCCTTATGCCATTAGCCAAAACTCTTGAATTAGGCAACTATGGGGGCTTCATCATCTCCTATAACGGTTGGCCAGATAATCAATGCGCAAAATGGGGAAATTCTGTTTTGAACGGCGAATCAATCCGGAAATGCTACCTTATTTGGAGAAAAAAGCACGCAAAAATAATTTTGCCATATTTACTTACCATGATGATACCATACTAACAGATAGTTCCGATAATGAACATGTCCGTGCCGAAGCCAATCTGAATAATCTGAAAATCATTCAGGAAGAAGAATTTTCCACAGCAATAGATTTTGCACCATGCAAATGCATATTAGTCAGTAATGATGAAGAAGCATTGAAAGATTTGGAAGAGCATTGGAAAAAACGCTTGGACGGAACGCTGGATGTTTTTTGCTCGGAGCCTTACTTTCTGGAAGTCGTGCCCTGCGGAATTGATAAAGCAAACACCTTAGGCGTCCTATTGTCATATTTGAACATCGCCCGTGAGGAAGTAATCGCCATTGGAGACGGCGTATGCGATGTCAATATGCTCCAAGTTGCCGGTCTGGGCATAGCCATGGGGCATGCGCAAGACTCCGTAAAAGTTTGTGCCGACTATGTAACAGCTTCCAATGAAGAAGACGGTGTTGCCCAATCTGTAGAAAAATTGATTCTGGCTGAAGTGCATGCTGCTGAAATACCTCTTGACCTGCTAAACGAGCGGGCACGCCATGCATTAATGGGCAACTTGGGTATCCAATACACCTATGCCTCGGAAGAACGCATAGAAGCAACCATGCCCGTAGACCACCGTACCCGCCAGCCCTTTGGCATTCTACACGGCGGTGCAACTCTTGCGCTTGCCGAAACCGTTGCCGGACTCGGCTCTATGATAACCTGCCAGCCCGATGAAATTGTGGTAGGCATGCAAGTCAGCGGAAACCATATTTCGTCCGCACACGAAGGAGATACCGTACGTGCGGTAGCGACTATCGTGCATAAAGGACGCTCATCTCATGTGTGGAATGTAGATGTATTTACTTCTACCAATAAGCTGGTTTCTTCTGTCAGAGTTGTTAACAGTGTTTTGAAGAAAAGATAAGTTGAGATATGCCAATATGGAGTAGACTCATAAACATCAGATATGCCATAGTAGATGTCGAAGTCGGCTTGAAAAATCATAAAATCCATGATATCGGAGCACTCCGCCATGATGGTGCAACATACCACAAAGCTTCAAAAAAGGAGTTATTTGAATTTCTCAGCGGCACGGATTATATATGCGGACATAACATCATTCACCATGATGCCAAATATCTATTCACAGATAAAACATGCCAATGGATTTTGGTCGACACGCTTTATTTATCTCCTTTGCTGTTTCCGGAACGTCCTTACCATAAACTTGTGAAAGATGACAAACTGATAAGTGATCAGATGAATAATCCGGTAAATGATTGCGAAAAAGCAAAAGCACTGCTATTGGACGAGATAGCACGCTGGCATTCGTTACCGGATGCAAAGCGCCGGTTATTTGCATCTTTATTAAAGGATAGGAAAGAGTTCGAAGGTTTTCTCAGCATGGTAGGTGCTGTGTATGCCAACAAAGGAATATCCGAACTGATTAGCAACCTCTATGTGAATAAAATATGCCAGCATGCAGAGCTTGACATGCTTATCAAACAATATCCGTGCGAACTGGCATACGCATTAGCCCTGATTGACACAATCGACCATCATTCCATTACTCCGGGATGGGTACTTTACAATTATCCCAGAGTGGAATTTGTTATAAAACTTCTACGACACAACAGATGCAACGAAGGTTGTGTTTACTGCAACACCCAACTGGATGTACTACATAACTTAAAAATATTTTTTGGATACGAACAATTCCGCACCTATGAGGGTGAGGCTCTTCAAGAACAAGCCGTTCAAGCAGCGGTAAAAGGCAAATCGTTACTGGCAATATTCCCTACCGGCGGTGGAAAATCGCTGACTTTTCAGCTACCGGCACTCATGTCCGGTCATTCGGTACATGGTCTTACGGTCGTTATCTCACCATTGCAGTCACTGATGAAAGACCAGGTAGATAATCTTGCCGACCGGGGAATTACTGATGCTGTAACCATTAATGGCCTATTAGACCCTATTACACGGGCACTATCAATACAAAGAGTACAAAATGGGGAGGCTTCCCTCTTATATATAGCCCCCGAAATGCTTCGTTCAAAAACCATTGAGAAAATTCTGATGGCGCGCCATGTAGTAAGATTTGTGATAGATGAAGCGCATTGTTTCTCTTCATGGGGACAGGATTTTAGAGTCGACTACCTTTATATAGGGAAATTCATCAGAAAATATCAACAGAAAAAAGGATGCAAAGAACCAATACCTGTGTCTTGTTTCACTGCCACGGCAAAACAGAAAGTTGTGCAAGACATTCGCGATTATTTCAAACAGACATTAAATTTAAATCTGGAATTGTATGCATCAACAGCCTCAAGAACAAACCTTCGCTATTCTGTCATACACGCTGAAACTGATGATGATAAATATTTAAAATTAAGAAGACTTATAGCTGAGTCCGATAGCCCTACCATTGTTTACGTATCGCGCACTAAACGTACTAAAGAACTTGCTGTAAAACTAACTCGTGACGGTTATAAAGCATTACCTTTCAACGGTAAGATGGAGTCAGAAGAAAAGATTGCCAACCAAGATGCATTTATGAATGACCAAGTACGCATCATTGTAGCAACATCAGCCTTCGGTATGGGAGTCGATAAAAAAGATGTCGGCCTTGTAGTACATTATGACATATCCGATTCACTGGAAAACTATGTCCAGGAAGCAGGAAGAGCCGGTCGCGATCCTAAACTCAGTGCACGTTGTTATGTACTTTACAGCGACAATGACTTGGACAAGCATTTTATACTGTTGAATCAAACCAAATTAAGTATCAGCGAAATACAACAAGTATGGAAGGCCATAAAGGACCTTACCAGACAACGTATGAGAGTCAATTGTTCTGCATTGGAAATAGCACGGCAGGCAGGTTGGGACGACTCCGTATCCGATATTGAAACCCGTGTTCGGACGGCATTGGCTACTTTGGAACAAAGCGGATACCTGATAAGAGGAAATAACGTACCCCATGTGTATGCTACGGGTATCACTGTAAAAAATATAGATGAAGCAAGAATGCGCATATCGGCATCATTGTTATTTGGCAGTGATGAAATAGAAAAGGCCGTTCGAATCATCAAATCACTGATTTCACAGAAATATATTACCAAAGCTCAAGACTCAGAGGCTGAATCACGAATTGATTATCTGGCAGATATATTAGGAATCAGTAAAAAAGAAATAATATCTGTTGTAGAGCGCATGACGTCAAGAAGGCATATTGGCAGATAGCAAAGACATATCCGCTTATCTACAGGATACCGGAGACTCGGAACGAAAATCGCAGGTTCTCCTCGAACGCTTTGCAAAACTCGAACGATATATTCTTAACCACATTCCTGACGAATCTTTACAAACATCATATAAGCAACTAAATGATAATGCCACAAACAGCGGAATCAATACATCCAAAGAAAAGGATATTCGGACATTGCTCTATTTTCTCTGTGTCAAAGGATACGTCAAAAAAGAAGAAGACGCTTCCCATAATATAACAATCAGTCGCCAGACAGATTTCGATTCAACCATCAAACAGTTTGAAAAACGACTGGAAATAAGCCGTTTCACCATAGAATGGCTATACAAGTTAGTTGCCGATACGGAAAAAGAATGCTCACAAAACAAAACGGTCCAATTTTCCGTAGTAGAACTTCTAAATCAAATAAAGTCAAATCCCCAATCTCTTTTCAGCGAACCCGACAAACTACAGTTGGAAGATGTGGAAGAAGCCCTTCTTTATCTATCAAAAATCGGAGCATTAAAGCTTGAAGGCGGTTTCCTTATTCTTTATAATGCTATGAATATTCAAAGAATAAAGGATAACAAATCAAGATATAAACAAGACGACTACCGGATGCTCAACGAATTCTACAAGTTGAAAATCCAGCAAGTGCATATTGTAGGCGAATATGCCAATCTGATGGTGAGAAATTACCATGCGGCCTTACAATATGTTCAAGACTATTTCCAAATGGACTACAAGAAGTTTGTCACAAAATACTTCAAAGGAGACAGAGTAAGCGAGATACAACGCAACTTAACGCCACAGAAATACAATCAATTGTTTGGGCGATTATCCAAACGACAGATGGAAATTATTTCCGATAAGGACTCACGTTGCATTGTGGTGGCAGCCGGTCCGGTAGTGGAAAAACACGGGTATTGGTCCACAAACTGGCCTCGCTTCTGCTACTTGAAGATGTAAACACGAACAGCTTCTGATGCTGACGTTTTCAAGAGCAGCCGCAACGGAATTCAAACAAAGGCTCGATGGAGTTGATAGGCAACGCCG
>ENA-OQKR01000367-OQKR01000367.1-human-gut-metagenome-genome-assembly--contig:-NODE-367-length-19343-cov-4.158045_pt1 | contig 19343 bp, 17 predicted proteins | sample MGYA00242803_ERZ504806 | MGnify/ENA primary metagenome ERZ504806 (study PRJEB26092, sample SAMD00036399) | human gut metagenome | host: Homo sapiens | study: EMG produced TPA metagenomics assembly of...
GCCAACCGGGAAAATCTGCGGATTTTTCCCGGTTGGCAAACTATAACTGTTTTTTTCGCTTTAAATCGTCAGTCCACCACCGGTACATCCAGCCCGAACTCCTGCGGGCGGAAGCGGGGACAGACGTTCTCGGTGATGCAGATGACCGAAGCGGCAAGACGGCTGCCGATCTCGCAGGCTTCTGCCAGCGTTTTGCCGTAGGTCAGGCCGATGACCGTGCCCGCAAAGAAGGCGTCCCCCGCGCCGGTGGTGTCCATAACGTCCACCTTTTTGGCGGGTACGATGCCGCAGTCACCGTCCGCACAGGCGTATACCGCGCCCTGCCCACCCATGGTCACCACCATGCTGGGAATGTTGGCGCTGCGCACGTTGCCCGTGAGCACCCGGCACATCTCGTCCGGGGAGAGGTGGTCGTAATCGTCCGAGAACAGCAGTCCGGCCTCCTGCTGGTTGCAGACGAAACAATCGATCTGCTGCAAAAAATCCCGCCGCTCCATGGCAATGCTCATGTTGGAGACCACGGCAAACACCTTTTTGCCGTACTTTTTGGCATAGCGCAGGGTCTGCTTCACCGTTTCTTTTTCGAGGTCCAGTTCCAGCGCAATGGAATCGCAGTCTGCAAAGATCTCGTCGCCCTGCTCCTGCAGCAGGCCGGTCAGCGGGGTGGTGTCTGGCCGCTTGGAGATGGCGGCGTGCACATCGCCGTCGTTGTCAAAAATGGCCAGCCATGTGCCCATGCCGTCCGGCTTTTTCTGGATAAAGCGGGTGTTGACCTTGTGCCTTGCCAGCTTGTCGATGACGTCCTGTCCCATGCCGGTGTCATCCACCAGACCCACAAAGGTGGGGCGCAGCTCTACGTTGGCGATATCCTCCACCACGTTGCGGCTCACACCGCCGTGTACCTGCTCGATGCGTCCGGCGTTGCGCCCGCCGGGGATATAGGTGGAAAGGGGATAGCCCTTGATATCCACAAAAACAGCTCCGATGACTACGATGCCCATAAACGATAAACCTTTCTGACTTCAGTTGATTTTACCTGTATTATACAGGAAGCAGACAAAAGATGCTATCCTTTTGCGGAAAAATATCTCTCGGTCACGCCCCCCTTTCCGTGAAAAAGGGCTTCCGAAAAGTCCACAGACTTTTCGGAAGCCCAAATAAAAAATAATTCTTCCTCTTACATCGCCGTGCGGGCGGTGCGCACCAGATACTCCATGGCCTGCACCGGGTACTGCCCGGCGGCAGTCTCGCCGGTGAGCATCAGGCTGGATGCACCGTCCAGTACGGCATTGTAGATGTCGCTCACCTCGGCGCGGGTGGGTACCGCCCGGGTGTGCATGCTGTCCAGCATCTGGGTCACCACCATAAAGGGCACCCCGGCTGCCCGGCAGGCGGCGGAAAGCTGCTTCTGGCAGCGGGGCAGCTCCCACAGGGGCATCGCGTTGCCAAGGTCGCCCCGGGCAATGACCACCTCGTCCACCAGCGGCAAAAAGTCCGGCAGCGCCTGCACGCCCGCAAGGTTTTCAATTTTGGCAAGGATCTTCAGCTGCGGCGCACCGGCTTCTGCCAGCGCCTGCCGCAGGTTGCGGATATCCGCAGCGCCGCGCACAAAGGGCAGCATGACCCCGGTAACGCCGCAATCGGCGGCGATGGCAAGATTCTCCTTGTCCTCGGCGGTCAGGGTGGGCATCTGGATATCCGCCCCCGGTGCTGCCAGACTTTTGCGGCTTTGCAGCACCCCGCCCCGCACTATGGTGCACACGAGCGCATCCGGCTCTGCGGTGTCCACACGAGCCAGCAGCTTGCCGTCATCCAGCAGCAGCTCCTGCCCGGGCTGCACGCTGTGCACCAGCGCCGCAGGGCAGGGGATGCCCTGCGCGCCCAGACGCACGGTCTGTCCGGCGGTCAGGGACAGCGGCTGCGGCAGACGGCCGATGCGTAATTCCGGCCCCTGCAAATCAATGAGCAGCTTTTTGACCCCGGCTTTATGCAGCATCACCAGCCAGTCCTTGTGCGCTGCCAGCGGCCCGTGAGAAAGATTCATGCGGATGCCGGTCATACCGGCTTCCACCATCTGCTGCAAAAGCTTTACATCGGCACAGGCAGGGCCGATGGTTCCGTAAAAATCCATAATTCCTCCTGCAATTCACGTTTTCTTTCTATTGTAGCATGACCGCGCTGCAAAAGATAGCCCGGCGGCGCACAAAAAAACACCGGAAGCTGATGCAAAGCCTCCGGTGTCTTTTTATGATGCCTTATGGGGTTTACTGCTACACTTTGCACCGCCTGCGTTCAGTACAAAGCTTACAGCTCCCTCTATTTTTAAAGGTTGTACTTAGTTTACAGCATTTCAGGCATTTCGTCAAGGGCATTTTCCAGCTTTTGCCGGGAAAAACTGGAATATCACAACATTATCACAACTGCAGCTGGTGGTAGCACACGCCCTCCATGGTCTTCCAACAGGCGGTGCTTCCCTCCAAGGTCATGTAGCTGTGGGCGGTGCTTTCCTTGGGCAGGCTTACAGATCCGGGGTTCAGGTAAAGGTTCCCCTGCCCGAAGTTTGTCCATGCGGGCACATGGGTGTGGCCGTGGAGCAGAATGTCCCCCGGGGCAAGGGGCGGCAGATGGTTCAGGTTGAACACATGGCCGTGGGTAACGTAGACCAGCCGCTGCCCCACCGGCAGCACGGCATAATCTGCCAGTACCGGGAAATTGAGCACCATCTGGTCTACCTCGGCGTCGCAGTTGCCCCGCACGCACAGCAGCTTGGGCGCAAGGCTGTTCAGCAGCGGGATGACCTGCTTGGGGGCGTAATCCCGGGGCAGGTCGTTGCGGGGGCCGTGGTAGAGCAGGTCTCCCAGAAACAGCAGGCGGTCGGCCTGCTCCCGTTCAAAGGCCTGCTGCAGCTGCTGCGCATAATAATAGGAACCGTGCAGGTCTGATGCGATCATCCATTTCATATACAATGCCCTCCCTCAGAGCCGGTTTGCCTTATTGTAGCGCCTGCTGTAAAAATGGTCAAGTGATCACAAAAGTCATACTTTTGCACCAAAAACCCCTTGACACGCCGCTGAGGATGTGGTATTCTGCTAAAGTTGCAGCCCGCAAATGCGCAGGCTGCATATCGCGGACAGCTGCCGCGATCATAAAAACCGTGTGGATTTTTACAGCAACATTGCTACTTTTCGCCACACAATGACCTCACAAGGGCCATTGTGTGGCTTTTTTGTGCGCCGGAAACCGGCTGCAGGCCGGTGCTGCGCCTTCCACGCTTTGAACTTTTACAGATAGCAGGTGAATTTTTTCAATGAACGAAACTTTTATGAAGGAGAAGCCGGTGCTGCCGCTGTTGCTCTCGATGGCACTGCCCAACGTGGTCTCCATGCTGGTGAACAGCCTCTACAACATCGTGGACAGCCTGTTTGTGGCGCGCATCAGCGAGGACGCCATGACCGCGTTAAGTCTGGTGTTCCCCATCCAGAACTTTTCCAACGCCATTGCCATCGGCTTTGGCATCGGCATCAACGCCATGATCGCGCTGTATCTGGGCGCGGGCGACCGCGAAAAGGCCGAGATAGCTGCCACCCACGGTTTTGTGCTCAGCCTTGTGCACGGCGTGGTGATGATGGCGGTCAGCATCGCCATCATGCCCGGCTTTCTGCGCCGCTTTACGCAGGACGAGGAGCTGATCGCCGCCGGTATCACCTACTCTACCATCGTGTTCCTGTTTTTGGTCGTGAACATGGTCTCGCTGGCTTTTGAAAAGATCTTTCAGGCGGTGGGCCGCATGAAGGTGTCCATGGTCGCCCTGATCACCGGCTGCGTGTGCAATATTCTGCTGGACCCGGTGCTCATCTTCGGGCTGGGGCCGGTGCCTGCCATGGGCATTGCAGGCGCGGCACTGGCTACCGGCATCGGTCAGGTGCTCAGCGTGGTGGTCTACCTTGTAGTCTACCTGCGCACCGAGCTGCCGGTGCGGCTGCGCCGCAGCTGTCTGCGCCCGGACGCGGCGTTGGACGGCAGACTGTACGCCATCGGCGTTCCGGCCATCCTGAATCTGGCGCTGCCCTCGCTGCTGGTCACCTTCCTTAACGGATTGCTGGCGGCTTTTTCTCAGAGCTATGTGGTGGTGCTGGGCATCTATTATAAATTGCAGACCTTTTTGTATCTGCCCGCCAACGGTTTCGTGCAGGGCATGCGCCCCCTCATTGGCTATAACTACGGTGCGCGGGAGCACGCCCGGGTGAAAAAGCTGTTCCAGCTGACCCTGCTCATGAGCGCGGCCATCATGGCGGCGGGCACTGTCATCTGTCAGGTTGCTTCCGGGCAGCTGATGGGACTGTTCACCCAGAACCCCGAAACCATCGCCGCCGGACAGACTGCTTTGCGCATCATCAGCATCGGCTTTGTCATCTCGGCAGTCTCCACCACCGCCTCCGGTGCGCTGGAGGGTCTGGGCAAAGGTGCAGAATCGCTGGTCATCGCCCTGTGCCGGTACGTTGTTTTCATCATGCCGCTGGCTGCACTGCTGTGTAACTGGCTGGGCGCAGACGGCGCATGGCACGCCTTCTGGCTTACCGAGGTGCTGGCGGCAGTGGTCTCCGGTATCGTCTACCGCCGGGCGGTCACACATAAAAAATAAGAATTTCTGATAGGGGCGTTTCATAACGTCCCTATTTTTCATTGACACTACGGGAAAAGTACGGTAAAATAATTTTCGTGTTTTGACAAAAACTGTCAGTGCGCAAGATATTACAGAGGATGTGGAAGTATATGATCGAGACCATTGCCGCCGTCAATCAGGCGGTGAACAGCTTTATCTGGGGCATCCCCGCCATGGTGTGCATCATTGGCGTGGGGCTGCTGCTCAGTGTCCGCACGGGCTTTTTGCAGATCCGCAAATTCCCCTACGCCATCCGCACCACCGTGGGCCGGATGTTCCGCAAGCGGGACGCCTCGGACGGTGCCATGACCCCTTTTCAGGCGGTGTGCACCGCGCTGGCGGGCACAGTGGGCACCGGCAACATTGCCGGTGTGGCGGGTGCTATTGCCATCGGCGGCCCGGGTGCCGTGTTCTGGATGTGGTGCTCTGCGCTGCTGGGGATGTGCACCAAGTTTGCCGAGGTGACGCTGGCCGTGCATTTCCGGGAGCGCAGCGATACCGGCGAGTGGGTGGGCGGCCCGATGTACTATATTAAAAACGGCCTTGGCCGCCGCTGGCAGTTTCTGGCCGTGCTGTACGCGCTGTTCGGCGTGCTGACCGTGTTCGGTACCGGCAACGCAACGCAGGTGAATACCCATCGTGGCAGCAGTGGATACCGCCCTGCTGGAATACGGGCTGGTGGGCGGCAGGCTTTCTGCCCACCCGTCAACCTCATCGTGGGCATCCTTGTGGCGGTGCTGGTGGCGCTGGTGCTGCTGGGTGGTATCAAGCGCATTGGCAGCGTGAGCGAGAAGCTGGTGCCCTTTATGGCACTGTTCTATATTGTGCTGTCGGTGGGCGTGGTGGTGCTCAACTTCTCCCGCCTGCCCTATGTGCTGGAATCCATCGTAGCGGGTGCGTTCAACCCCGCTGCCTTTACCGGCGGCACCATCGGCAGTCTGTTTGTCAGTATGCAAAAGGGCGTTTCCCGCGGCATCTTTTCTAACGAGGCCGGTCTTGGCACCGGTTCTATCGCCCATGCCTGCGCCGACACCAAAAAGCCGGTCAAGCAGGGCATGTTCGGTATTTTTGAGGTGTTTGCCGATACCATCGTCATCTGCACCCTGACCGCGCTGGTCATCCTGTGCAGCGGCACCCCGGTCAGCTACGGCGCAGCGGCGGGTGCTGAGCTGACCATCTCCGGCTTTACCACCACCTACGGCGGCTGGGCGTCTATCTTTACTGCCGTGGCGCTGTGCTGCTTTGCCTTTTCCACCATCATCGGCTGGGGTCTGTACGGCTCCCGCTTTCTGGTGTTCCTGTGCAAGAGCAACAAGGTGGCGCGCCCCTTCTTTGTGGTGTATGCTCTGGTAGCCATTCTGGGCGCTACCATGGATCTTGGTCTGCTGTGGAGCATCGCCGATACCTTTAACGGTCTGATGAGCATCCCCAACCTCATTGCACTGCTGCTGCTTTCCGGCACGGTGGTGCAGCTGACCCGCGCCTTTTTTGAATCGGAAGGGTGAACGGCAGCTCTGCCCATAGTGGACAGAAACGCCGGAACGCGGTATACTGAGAAAAAACAACGGTGGCTATGTACCACAGGAGGTTCTAACGTGGAAAACTTTAACGAACTGCTGCAAAAGTATGCAGATTTTATCGTCCGGGTGGGTGTGAACCCGCAGCCGGGGCAGACTTTGATCATCAACTGCCCGCTGGAGGGTGCCCCGCTGGCACGGCTGTGCGTGCGCAGTGCCTACGAGGCCGGTGCGCGGGACGTGCAGGTGAACTGGCAGGATGACGCCGTTACCCGCATCCGCATGGAGCTGGGCAGCGAGGACGCCTTGACCGATCACAAGGGCTGGCAGCTGCGCCGCTATCTGGACTACGCCGAGAGCGAGGGCGGTGTGTGCGTGCTGCACCTCATCGCGGACGACCCGGAACTGTTTGCCGGGCTGGACGGTGCCAAGATTAGCCGGGTGAACAGCGCGAACCGCAGCTTTATGCAGCCGTGGCGGGAGTACACCATGAACGACCGGGTGCAGTGGTCCATCGCCGCTCTGCCCGCAGAGCCGTGGGCAAAGAAGATGTTCCCGGAGCTGGACACTGCCGCCGCCATTGAGGCACAGTGGAAGCTGATCTTTGATACCTGCCGCGTGACCGGCGGCGACCCGGTAGGGGAGTGGCAGAAGCATCTGGACCGCTTGAACGAGCTGGGCGCAAAGATGAACGCCCTTGATCTGGAAAGTGTGCATTTTGAAAGCGCCAACGGCACCGACCTGACCGTGGGTCTGGCCGAGCAGGCGGTGTGGGAAAGCGCCGGCAGCAAAAACGAGAAGGGTGTGCCCTTCTTGCCCAACATCCCCACCGAGGAGGTGTTTACCGCACCCCATAAGGATAAGGTGGACGGCATCGTTTACGGCACAAAGCCTTACGTCTTTAACGGTCAACTCATCAAGAATTTCCACGTTACCTTCAAGGATGGCAAGGTGGTGGAGCACGGCGCAGACGAGGGCGCAGACCTGCTGGGCCAGCTGCTGGACACCGACGAGGGCGCACGCCACATCGGCGAGGTGGCACTGGTGCCCGCCTCCAGCCCCATCAACCGCAGCGGCAAGCTGTTCTACAACACCCTGTTTGACGAGAACGCTGCCTGCCACATCGCCTTTGGCGACAGCTACCCCGGCACCACCGTGGGCGGCACCGGCCTTTCCAAGGAGGAGCTGGCAGCCCGCGGCATGAACCACTCCTCCCTGCACGAGGACGTGATGATCGGTGCAGAGGACAGCCGCATCACCGGTAAATGCCGCGATGGCCGCACTGTGCCGCTGTTTGAAAACGGCGTCTGGGTGCTGTAAAAAGCCCCAAAGGGTGCGCAACGGCAAAAAAATTGCGAAAATGCTTGCATAAATCGCAAGAGTATGCTATATTCTAGTAGTACGATATAGTTTAACCTGAAACGTGGGCCGCAAGGTCCGCGTTTCTTGTTTGTTTGGAGGTTTTTTATGGCGAAGCAGTCTGGCGGCAACACCGCGCAGAGAGTGGAAGCGCTTGTCCGTCCCACGGTGGAAGGCATGGGTCTGCGCCTGTGGGATGTGGTTTTTGAGAAGGAAGGGCCGGACTGGTATCTTCGCATCCTCATCGACCGGGACGGCACCATGGATACTGACACCTGTGCAGAGGTGTCCCACGCACTGGACCCCATTCTGGATGAGGCAGACCCCATCGACCAGAGCTATTATCTGGAGGTGGGCAGCCCCGGCCTTGGCCGCAAGCTGACCCGCCCGGAGCACTACGAGGCACTGAAGGGCCAGAAGGTGCGGGCAAAGCTCATCCGCCCCAACGCTGACGGCGTGCGGGAGCTGTCCGGCATCCTGACCGGCCGCGAGGGCAGCACCGTGACGCTGGAAAGCGAGAACGGCCCCGTGACCTTTGAGGTGAATGCAGCCTCCGGCGTGCAGCTGTGCGACGACGAGGATCTGTTCAACTGAGAAGAACCGTCTCTGATGGAGAAAAGAGAACAAAATATATAGGAGGAACCCGAAAAATGACAGCAGCGAATAAGGACTTTTTTGAAGCGCTCTCCATGCTGGAGCATGAGCGCGGCATCACCGCAGAGTACCTGATCGAAAAGATCAAGGCGGCTATCATCATTGCCGTCAAGAAGAACTATGAGGTCGAGGAGGATCACATCCGTGTGGACATCGACCCCGACACCGGCCGCTTTGATGTGGCGCTGATCCAGGATATCGTGGCAGACGAGGACTGGTACGACGAGCACGCCGAGATCGGTGTGACCGAGGCACGCAAGATCCGCAGCAGCTACGAGGTGGGCGACCGCATCATCACCCCGCTCAAGACCCGCGATTTTGGCCGTATTGCCGCCCAGACCGCAAAGCACGTCATCCGTCAGGGCATCCGCGAGGCCGAGCGCAACCAGCAGCTCAGCGAGATCCAGTCCCGCGCACATGACATCGTGCAGGCCACCGTTACCCGCGTGGATACCGAGAAGGGCATCGTTGCGCTGGATCTGGGCAAGGGCGGCGAGGCTGTTCTGCCCCGCAACGAGCAGGTGCCCGGCGAGGTGTACACCGAGGGCGAGACCCTGCAGGTCTACATCGTGGACGTGGTCAGCACCGAGCGCGGCCCCCGCGTGATGATCAGCCGCACCCATCCCGGCCTTGTCAAGCGCCTGTTTGAGCTGGAAGTGCCCGAGATCTTTGACGGCACTGTGGAGGTAAAGGCCATCAGCCGCGAGGCCGGTGCCCGCACCAAGATGGCTGTCTGGTCCAAGGACCCCAACGTGAACCCTGTTTCCGCCTGCATTGGTGAGCACGGCGCCCGCGTGGCCGCTGTTGTGGAAAAGCTGGGCGGCGAGAAGATCGATATCGTGAAGTGGAGCGAGGATATCTCTGAGTTCATCTCCGCAGCCCTGAGCCCCGCCAAGGTGGTCAAGGTGGAACTGCTGCCCGGCGAGACCCGCTCCTGCCGCGTCACCGTGCCCGACCAGCAGCTGAGCCTGGCCATCGGCAACAAGGGTCAGAACGCCCGCCTGTGCGCCCGCCTGACCGGATACAACATTGATATCCGTCCCGAGAGCGGCTACTACGGCGAGGACGAGGAGCCCAAGAAGGACGCAGCAGACGCTGAATAAGCCCGGCACCATCTGCCGAAGGAGGGAAACCGGATGGCACAAAAAAAGATCCCTGCCCGCCAGTGCATCGGCTGCATGACCAGCCGCCCCAAAAAGGAGCTGGTGCGCGTGGTGCGCGCACCCAGCGGGGAGATCAGTATTGATCTGGTAGGCAAAAAGCCGGGACGCGGCGCATATCTCTGCCCGGACCCGGACTGCCTGACCAAGGCAAAAAAGAAAAAGGCGCTGGAGCGCTGCTTTGAGCAGCCGGTCCCCGCCGAGGTATACGACGCGCTGGCTGTACAGCTGGCCGCAGCCGCAAAGGAGGCAGCAGTCGATGGCAAAAAAGAATAACGCCCCCGCAAAACCCAAGCTGCCCCCGGAGGAGGCGCTGTATCAGGCCGTGAGCCTGTGCCGCAAGGCCGGTGCGCTGACCATGGGCTTTGATGCCGTGGAGGAAGCCTGCGTCAAAAGCAAGGCATGGCTGGTGATGACCGCATCGGACATCAGCCCTAAGACTTTGCAGCGTTTGAACTACGCCGTGGGGGACTTGGTGGACGTGTTCACCATGCCGCTGACACAGGATAAGCTGGCCGATATCAGCCACAAGCCCGTGGCTGTTTACGCGGTGACCGACCGCAACCTCGCAAAGCTCTGCTTCGACCGCCTGTCGGACTGTGGAGCAATCAAAAATGAGGAGGATATGAGCGAATGATCGTAAAATATAAAGTGAGTGACTTTGCAAAGGATCTGAACCTTTCTGCAAAGAAGGTGCTGGATGAGCTGGCCGCTATGGGCAGCACCGGCAAGAAGAACAGCTCCAATCTGGAGGAGAACGAGCTGAACTACCTGCTGGAAAAGTTCAGCAAGGATAACAGCGTGGCAAATCTGGACGAGTTTTTGAACAGCGCCAAGGCTCCCAAGGAGGAGCCCAAGGCTGAGAAGAAGGCCGAGAAGAAGGCCGAGAAGAAGGCTGAAAAGAAGCCCGAGGCTCCCAAGGCTGACAAAAAGCCCCAGCAGCCCGCCGCAAAGGCCGAGCAGCCCAAGGCAAACAATAATAATAACAATAACGGCAAGCACGGCGACAAGAAGCCCGAGCAGCATAAGAAGCGCGAGGAAAAGACCGTTTCCTTCAGCGAACTGGCACGTGAGACCGGCGCAAAGGCTACCGCAGCCCCCGCACAGGCAGTTTCTGTCCGCCGCGAGGACAATCAGGTCACCGTGGATACCCGCACTGTGGATATGAACGTGGACCGCTTCGACGCCCGCTACGATGATCTGGCCTCTACCAAGAACACCGAGAACCGCCGCAAGCCCACCCCGCAGGGCAACAAGCAGAAGTTCACCCAGCGCGGTCAGCGTCAGCGCCAGCAGTTCCAGAAGGGCAAGCGCGAGACTGAGTTCGAGCGTCTGCAGCGCATCCAGCTGGAAAAGGCCCGCAACGCCCAGCTGAAGGTGCTGATCCCCGACGAGATCACCGTGGGCGAGCTGGCAGCCCGCCTGAAGCAGCAGGCCGGTAAGGTCATTGCCAAGTTCATGCAGATGGGCGAGATGCACGCCATCAACGATGTGATCGATTTCGACACCGCAGCTCTGCTGGCAGAGGAGTTCCACGCAAAGGTCGAGCACGAGGTGCACGTTACCATCGAGGAGCGCCTGTTCACGCAGGAAGAGGACGCACAGGAGGATCTGGTGGAGCGTCCCCCGGTGGTCTGTGTCATGGGTCACGTTGACCACGGCAAGACCAGTATTCTGGATGCCATCCGCAAGACCAACGTCACCGCAGGCGAGGCCGGCGGCATCACGCAGGCCATCGGTGCATATCAGGTCAAGGTCAACGACAGCCTCATCACCTTCCTGGATACCCCGGGCCACGAGGCATTCACCTCCATGCGTGCTCGCGGTGCCAACATGACCGATATCGCCGTTCTGGTGGTTGCTGCCGATGACGGCATCATGCCCCAGACCATCGAGTCCATCAACCACGCCAAGGCTGCAAATGTCAAGCTCATCGTGGCAATGAACAAGATGGATAAGCCCACCGCAAACCCCGAGCGCGTGATGGAAGGCCTGACCAAGTACGGCATCATCACCGAGGACTGGGGCGGCGATGTGGCCTGCATCCCGGTGTCTGCCCTGACCGGCATGGGCATCAACGACCTGCTGGAGCGCATTGCTCTGGAAGCTGAGGTTATGGAGCTGAAGGCAAACCCCAACCGCCGCGCCAAGGGTGCGGTCGTTGAGGCCCGTCTGGACAAGGGCCAGGGCCCCATTGCCACCATTCTGGTGCAGAACGGCACCCTGCACTCCGGCGACGTCATCATTGCCGGTACCGCTGTGGGCCGCGTGCGCACCATGCGCAGCGACAAGGGCCAGCTGCTGAGCGATGCCGGCCCCTCCACCCCTGTGGAGATCACCGGCCTGACCGCAGTGCCGGAAGCAGGCGACCTGTTCGAGGCTGTTGAGGACGAGCGTCTGGCCCGTGAACTGGCCGAGCAGCGCATTGCTGCCGCCAAGGAGAAGCAGTTCTCCTCCTTCCAGAAGGTCACGCTGGATAACCTGTTCAGCCAGATGGCACAGAACGACATGAAGGAACTGGCCATCGTGGTCAAGGCCGACGTGCAGGGCTCTGCCGAGGCTGTGAAGCAGAGTTTGGAGAAAATCTCCAACGATGAGGTGCGTGTGCGCGTCATCCACGCCGGTGTCGGCGCCATCAGCAAGTCTGACGTGGATCTGGCCGATGCCTCCAACGCCATCATCATCGGCTTCAACGTCCGCCCGGACAACGTGGCCAAGGAAGAAGCCGCTGCCACCAAGGTGGAAATGCGTATGTACCGCGTCATTTACGACGCCATCAACGATGTCACCGACGCTATGAAGGGTATGCTGGCACCCAAGTTCCGCGAGGTCTCTCTGGGCGAACTGCAGGTACGTCAGGTGTACAAGATCTCCAACGTGGGCACCGTTGCAGGCTGCCGCGTGACCAGCGGCAAGATCACCCGCGACAGCAAGGTGCGTGTGGTGCGTGACGGCATTGTCATCGCCGAGGACGAGATCGCATCCCTGAAGCGCTTCAAGGACGACGCTAAGGAAGTGGCCGAGGGCTACGAGTGCGGCGTGACCCTGGAGAAGTTTGCGGACGTCAAGGAAGGCGACGTGTACGAGGCCTTCAAAATGGAAGAGTACCGCGACTAAGCAAAAACCGAATATATAATAGCTTCCCGGCAGAAAAGGCTTCCCCCGTCCGGGGGAAGCTGTCGAACGAAGTGAGACTGATGAGGGCGTATCTTTCGCAGGTGTGGAGCGTGCGCCCTCATCCGTCGTTTTGGCAGACAAATGCCGCCTTGCCCCGGTCGGGCAAGGCTTTGGGAAGCTGCCGGACAGAATTTGGAGAAAACTATGTCTCAGAAAAATATGGGCCGTCTTGCGCAGGATATGAAGCGCGAGGTCATTGCCATCATCGGCCGGCTGAAGGACCCGCGGCTGGAGGGCGGTCTGCTGACCGTCACCCGTCTGGACGTGACGCCGGATCTGGATGTGGCAAAAGTGTATGTAAGCGTGATGGGCCGCGCAGACGGCCCCAAGCCCGCAATCGAAGCGCTGAACCGTGCCGCAGGCCATGTGCGCACCGAGGTCAGCAAAAAAATGCACATCCGCAAGGCACCCCGATTCATCTTTGTGGAGGATGACGGTGCCGCCTACGCCGCCCACATCAACGAGCTGCTGCGCAGCCTGAACGTGAACGGCGAGGAGGAAGCACAGCCTGCTGATACCGAACAGACCGAGGACTGACTGCCTTTGCGGAAAGGATGGATCATTGGATGACAGAACAACTGGATGTGCAGCAGATGGCGCAGCGCCTGCTGGCTGCGGACAACATTTTGATTCTGTGCCACAAAAACCCGGACGGTGACACCATCGGCTGCGGCAGCGCCCTGTACTATGCGCTCAAAGCGCTGGAAAAAACAACGGCGGTGCTCTGCTCCGATGCCATTCCGTCCCGCTACGCCTTTACGAACCCACGGCTGTTCAAGGGCGAGTTCGAGCCCCACACCGTGATCGCGGTGGATGTGGCCGGTTTGCAGCTGTTTGGCGAAAATAACGGTGTTCCGCAGTTTGCACGCCATGTGGACCTGTGCATCGACCACCACGCAGGCAACAACGGCTATGCCGATTTTACCCTTCTGGATGCCAGTGCCGCTGCGGCAGCAGAGCTGCTGTATCAGGTCATCGTGGAGATGGGGGTGACTATCACCCCCCACATTGCCGACTGCCTGTACACCGGCATTGCCACCGACACCGGCTGCTTCAAGTTCTCCTCCACCACCGCCAACACCCACAAGGTGGCTGCAAAGCTTATTGAAGCCGGCTGTCATGTGGAGGAGTTGAACACCCTGCTTTTCGACACAAAGCCCCGTGCCCGCATGGAGGCCGAGCGCATCGCCCGCAACCATCTGGAGTACTATCTGGACGGCCGCTGTGCCCTGATCTACCTGACGAGGGACGAGATACGGCAGAGCGGGGTAGACCCCGCAGATCTGGAGGAACTGACCAGTCTGCCCATCAGCATCGAGGGAGTCAAGGTGGGTCTGACCCTGCGCCAGCAGCCCGGCGGCAGCTACCGCATCAGCGTGCGCACCGCAAAGAGTGTGGACGCCTGTGCCATTGCCCGGCGTCTGGGCGGCGGCGGCCACACCCGCGCAGCGGGCTGTGAACTGCTGGGCGACCTTGAAAACGCCAAAAATGCGATCCTTGCAGAGGTGGAAGCCGAACTGGACGCACCACAGGAGGAAGCATGATGCAGGGCATCCTGATCGTAGACAAGCCCATGGACTGGACCAGCTTTGACGTGGTGGCAAAGCTGCGCGGCGTGCTGGGCACCCGCAAGCTGGGGCACAGCGGTACGTTGGACCCCATGGCCACAGGCGTTCTGCCGGTGTTCTGCGGCGGTGCCAGCAAGGCGGTGGATCTGCAGCTGAACCACGACAAGACCTACCGCGCAACCCTGCGCCTGGGTGCACGCACCGATACCGGCGATAGCACCGGCACGGTGCTGGAAACTGCACCCGTCACCGCCGGAGAGAAGGAACTGCTGGCTGTGCTGCCGCAGTTTGTCGGCCCGCAGATGCAGGTGCCGCCCATGTACTCGGCGGTCAAGATCAACGGTCAGCCGCTGTATAAGCTGGCGCGTGAGGGCGTGACCGTGGAGCGCAAGGCGCGCCCCATTGAAATTTACGGCATCGAGTACGGCGGTAGTCCGGCAGAAAACGAGTATGTGCTGACGGTGCGCTGCTCCAAGGGCACCTATATCCGCACCCTGCTGGAGGATATCGCCACCGCCATGGGGCAGAAGGGCACCATGAGCGCTCTGCGCCGCACTGCTGCCGGTCTGTACACCGAAGCAGATGCCCACACGCTGGAAGAAATCCTTGCAGCAAAGGAGCAGGGGAGCGCTGCGCTGGAAGCACTGATGCTGCCGGTGGAAAGCGTGTTCACCCCGCTGCCGCTGCTGGTGGTGGAGCCATGGGTGGAGCAGCACCTGTACAACGGCTGTCCCACCAGCCGCTACCCCGCAGCAGACGGACGCTACCGGGTGCGCAATGCCGCCGGGCAGTTCCTTGGCCTTGCTAACATTACCGGCGGGGTGCTCCGGGTGGAAAAACTGTTCGTGGAACGTAATTGAGCAATAAAGGAAACAAGACCCATGCAGATCATTTCTCAGTTTGCCCCGCTGCCGCTGGCACGGCCTGAAAAAGGCACCGCCGTGGCCATGGGCTACTTTGACGGCATCCATATCGGCCACCGGGCGGTGATCGAAGGGGCGGTACAATGGGCAAAGACCCATGATGCAGCTCCGGCGGTGTTCACCTTCCGCCTGCCGGTGGAAAATAAAATGAAGGGCAAGCGCCTGCTCTCCACCGAGGACAAGCACGCCCTGATCCACAGTCTTGGGGTGGAGTATTACCTCACCCCGGACTTTGAGGCGATCAAGGCACTGAGCCCGGAGGAGTTCGTGCGCGGCATCGTGGAAAACTGCCACGCCCGGGCGCTGTTCTGTGGCGAAAACTTCACCTTTGGTGCAAAGGCTGCCGGTACGCCGGAGCTGCTGCGCACCCTCTGTGCCCCTCTTGGGGTAGAGGTAGTGGTGGTGCCCATGGCTCAGTTTGAGGAAAAGCCGGTGTCCTCTACCCGCATCCGCACCGCGCTGGAGGGCGGGGACATCCCGGCCGCCAACGCCATGCTGGGCATGCCCTATGCCATCCGATTTGCGGTGCAGCACGGGGCAGGGCTGGGGCACACCCTCGGGGTGCCCACCATCAACCAGCTGTACCCGCAAGGCTTCCAGATGCCCCGCAGCGGCATTTATATCACCCGCGCCTGCATCAACGGGGTGTGGTATCCCTCGGCCACCGGTCTGGGCAGCCGCCCTACCGTGAACGATGATGCCACCAAGGTGACCTGCGAGACCTTTATCCCGGGCTTTTCCGGTGACTTGTACGGCACCGACCCGGTGGTGGAGTTCCACGCTTACCTGAGCCCCAGCAAAAAGTTTGATACGCTGGACCAGCTGCGGGATTGCATCAACGATGCCGCCCGCCGCGCACAGGAATATTTTGCATAACGCATAAAAAGCGGAAAAATTATTTTTATTTGGGGTCGAGAAACGCCTGTGGGCGTTTTTCGACCCCTTTTGTCATGAAGGAAAACAGCATTTCCGGCGTCTGCGGGCAGAAAAAACCGCACTTCGGGCAAAATAGACACATTTCCGTGCAACAATGGCAAATGTTTGTTAAACAATTATCTATCTCATATCCTTGCAATACACGCAGTTTTTGTTTATAATAGTAACTGTACGGGGCAACGCCCCGATTGTGAGCGAGACTCTGGTTCAGAATTATAACTTGAGAGGAGTTTTTACCATGGGTTTAGGTAAGAAGACGATCAACGATCAGAACTACTGCGGCAAGAAGGTGCTTGTCCGCTGCGATTTCAACGTCCCGATGAAGGACGGTGTCATCACCAACGAGAACCGCATCAACGCAGCACTGCCCACCATCCAGAAGCTGGTCAACGATGGCGCTAAGGTCATCCTGTGCAGCCACCTGGGCAAGCCCAAGAACGGCCCCGAGGCTAAGTTCAGCCTGGCTCCCGTTGCTGTGGCTCTGAGCGCAAAGCTGGGCAAGACCGTTGTGTTTGCTGACGACGACAACGTTGTGGGCGAGAACGCAAAGGCTGCTGTGGCTGCCATGAACAACGGCGACGTCGTTCTGCTGCAGAACACCCGTTTCCGCAAGGAAGAGACCAAGAACATGCCCGAGTTCAGCGAGGAGCTGGCTTCTCTGGCTGACGCTTATGTGGACGACGCCTTCGGCAGCTGCCACCGTGCACACTGCTCCACCGCAGGTGTCACCGACTACATCAAGGATACCGCTGTCGGCTACCTGATGGAGAAGGAGATCAAGTATCTGGGCAACGCCGTCAACGACCCCGTCCGTCCCTTCACCGCTATTCTGGGCGGCGCTAAGGTCGCTGATAAGCTGAACGTCATCTCCAACCTGCTGGAGAAGGTCGATACCCTGATCATCGGCGGCGGCATGGCTTACACCTTTGCCAAGGCTCAGGGCTACGAAGTGGGCAAGAGCCTGTGCGACGACACCAAGCTGGACTACTGCAAGGAAATGATGGCTAAGGCCAAGGAAAAGGGCGTCAAGCTGCTGCTGCCCGTGGATGCAGCCTGCATCAAGGACTTCCCCGATCCCATCGACGCTCCCGTGGATGTGACCATCGTTCCCATCAGCGCTATCCCCGCTGACATGGAGGGCTGCGACATCGGCCCCGAGACCATGAAGCTGTTTGCTGACGCTGTCAAGGCTTCCAAGACCGTTGTCTGGAACGGCCCCATGGGCGTGTTCGAGAACCCCACTCTGGCAGCTGGCACTCTGGCTGTTGCCAAGGCTATGGCTGAGAGCGATGCTACCACCGTCATCGGCGGCGGCGACAGCGCAGCAGCTGTGCAGCAGATGGGTCTGGGCGACAAGATGACCCACATCTCCACCGGCGGCGGCGCTTCTCTGGAGTATCTGGAGGGCAAGGAGCTGCCCGGCATCGCAGTCATCCAGAACGCATAATTTTTCCGGCATCACAATGGGTGCGGCGGCATTTACGCCGCCGCATCTTTTCTTTTTGTGCAGGCAATTTGTAAATAGTTACGAAGGTAAGGAGAAAATAACAATGGATAAGGCAAAGCGCAAGGCTATTATCGCTGGCAACTGGAAGATGAACAAGACCGCCTCCGAGGCTGCTGTTCTGGTGGACGAGCTGATCCCCGCTGTGAAGGACGCTACCTGCGAGGTGGTCATCTGCACCCCGTTTACCGATCTGGTCACCGCTGTGGCTAAGACCAAGGGCACCAACATCCATGTTGGTGCCGAGAATGTCCACTTTGAGAAGTCCGGTGCTTTCACCGGCGAGATCAGCGCCGATATGCTGGTGGATCTGGGCGTGGAGTACGTCATCGTCGGCCACTCTGAGCGCCGTCAGTACTTTGCAGAGACCGACCAGACCGTCAACAAGCGCACGCTGGCTGCTCTGAACGCCGGTCTGAAGGTCATCCTGTGCGTGGGCGAGAGCCTGCAGCAGCGCGAGGAGGGCGTTACCGAGGAGCTGGTCCGTATGCAGACCAAGATCGCCCTGCGTGACGTGACCGCTGAGCAGATGGCAAACGTTGTCATCGCCTACGAGCCTGTCTGGGCCATCGGCACCGGCAAGACCGCTACCTCCGATCAGGCAGAGGAAGTCTGCGCACAGATCCGCAAGGTGGTGGGCGAGCTGTACGGCGAGGCTGTGGCCGAGGCTACCACTGTGCAGTACGGCGGCAGCATGAACGCCAAGAACTGCGAGGAGCTGCTGAGCAAGAAGGACGTGGACGGCGGCCTGATCGGCGGCGCATCCCTGAAGGCTCCCGACTTTGCTGTCATCGTCAATGCAGCCACCAAGGGCTGAGCAACTGCCTTTTCTTAACTAGCTGTTTCAGCGCCCGGCTGCGCCGTTTTTTCAGCGCTGAGCCGGGCGCTGATCTGTTTTTACAGCAGCCGCTCGGGTGTTATGCACCCGCAGGCTGCACCCGCAGGCAGGACGCTTAGCCTTGCCCGCAACGCGTGATAAATTCAAAGGAGATTCAATTTTATGGCAAAGAAACCTGTTCTTCTGTGCATCATGGATGGCTTCGGCTGGGTGCCGAACGAGACCTTCGGCAACGCTGTTGTGGCTGCCAAGACCCCCCATCTGGATGCTCTGATGGCAAAGTACCCCATGACCACCATTGATGCTTCCGGCATGGCTGTTGGTCTGCCCGACGGCCAGATGGGCAACTCCGAGGTCGGCCACACCAACATGGGCGCAGGCCGCATCGTGTACCAGCAGCTGACCCTCATCACCAAGTCCATCCATGACGGTGAGATGCTCAAGAACCCTGTGCTGGTCAAGAACATGAAGGCTGCTATCGAGGCCGGTAAGGCCATCCACCTGATGGGTCTGGTGGGCACCGGCGGCGTGCACAGCCATGCCGACCACTGGTTTGGCGTGCTGGAAATGGCAAAGCATCTGGGTGCTAAGGAAGTCTACCTGCACTGCATCACCGATGGCCGCGACACCGATCCCCACTCCGGCAAGGGCTTCCTTGCTGACCTGCAGGCCAAGCTGGATGAGCTGGGCGTGGGCAAGATCGCCAGCGTTTCCGGCCGTTACTACGCTATGGACCGCGATAACAACTGGGATCGCGAGGAGAAGGCCTACGCTGCTTTCGTCTACGGCGAGGGTGAGCATGCTGCCAACGCTGCCGAGGCCATCGAGGCTTCCTACGCAGCAGACAAGACCGATGAGTTCGTGCTGCCCTGTGTCACCTGCGAGGGTGGCCGCGTGCAGGACGGCGACACCGTTATCTTTATGAACTTCCGCCCTGACCGTGCCCGCCAGATGACCCGCATCTTCTGCGACGATGCCTTTACCGGCTTCGGGCGCCGCGGCGGCCGCAAGCAGGTGCACTACGTCTGCATGGCTGAGTACGAT
>ENA-OQKR01000368-OQKR01000368.1-human-gut-metagenome-genome-assembly--contig:-NODE-368-length-19289-cov-2.958981_pt1 | contig 19289 bp, 19 predicted proteins | sample MGYA00242803_ERZ504806 | MGnify/ENA primary metagenome ERZ504806 (study PRJEB26092, sample SAMD00036399) | human gut metagenome | host: Homo sapiens | study: EMG produced TPA metagenomics assembly of...
CAAGAATTCCGTTAAGGCTGTCTGACTGCATATCGATCACCCGGTTGCATCTGGTACACATGAAATGTGAGTGTGGTGCGACCCTTCCATCGTAGCGATCCGCGCTTCCGAAATTGGTCAGCTTCCGGATCTCACCGATGTCACTGAGAAGAGAAAGATTACGGTAGACAGTTCCGAGACTGATGTTCGGGTAGATCTGTCGAAGATTCTCGTATACTGTATCTGCCGTTGGATGATCTGTTCTGGATCTCAGAAATTCCTTGATGGACTCTCGCTGACGGCTGTATTTAAGTGCTGCCATAATGTTTCCTCCTATCAGTAATAGTAATTATTACTGATATTATAATACATGACAGAGGGAGATTTGTCAAGAGGTTTGGATATGATTATCCTGAAATATTTTCATTTTATGAGTTGGATGTAAATGAGTATTTTTACGCTGCAGGTGTAGGAGATATTTGCAACCCTGCAGAGGACTTACTTGATTCGGTTAAATGGTGAGAACTGGTAGTCGGATGTCTGACAGAGTGTTTGTTATAAGGAATATTGTGCCCTTAATGATAGGATTTTATCAGTAAAAATTCTCGGTGAAAATTTATAAAAATAAGTTGACAGAGACTAACTTTGGTAGTATATTTACAACAGTTAGAGAAATCTAACTGATATGTAAAGGAGAATGCAAATGACTTGTGAAAAATTTGAATCTGTCATGGGTTATCATTGTTCCCCTGTATTAATGGGAATGAAACCGGCGAATCTTGTTTCCTTTTCCAAGGAAAAAATGCCGGAGCTGCCGGAGATCATTTCGGATTATGAGGAGAGTCTTGAACGGGAAGGTATCCGTATGGAGATCATCTGTGGATGCAGGAAGCATTATCTTCTTCTGGTGTACCGGCCGGATATGCTGCAGGAATATCTTAAGCAGGATGAAGCCAGGAAACTTTTGCTTCAGGATGGGTATAATATAGATGGTTCTCTGGATGAGATGATCGCCCGTCTGAAGGAGAGATTTTTTCATAAGACGGAGTTTCCTCATGAGATCGGTCTTTTTCTGGGTTATCCTATTGAAGATGTGAAGGGCTTTCGGAAGTTCGGAGGCAGTGACTGCAAGATGTGTGGTTACTGGAAGGTTTATGATGATGTGGAGCAGGCTCGCAGGATTTTTGACAGCTATGATAAGTGCCGGGAGTTTACTGCGGCGCAGATTCGTGCGGGGTATTCGATTTTGCAGGTTGTTGGTATGAAGCATCTCTGTACATCTCAGATGTGCGTATAATATAAAGTTTAAAAACAGGAGGTTTTTAAGATGAGCAAGGTAGGAATTATTTACTGGTCTTCTACAGGTAACACAGAGGCTATGGCGCAGGCTGTTGAGGAAGGTGCAAAAGCAGCTGGTGCGGATGTTGAGATCATGGAAGTGGCTGATGCGGATGTGGATAAAGCGCTTTCTTTTGATGTTCTGGCTCTTGGTTGTCCGGCTATGGGGGATGAGGAGCTTGAGGAGGGTGAGTTCGAGCCATTCTTCTCTGATCTGGAAGGCAAACTTTCCGGTAAGAAAGTTGCGCTTTTCGGTTCCTATGACTGGGGCGACGGAGAGTGGATGAGAACCTGGTGTGGCAGAGCTAAGGATGCTGGTGCTGAGCTTGTTGAGGATGAGGGGCTCATTGTAAACAACACACCTGATGATGAAGGACTTGCAGCTTGCCGTGAACTTGGCGGAAAACTTGCATAAGATCTATTAGATTTCAAATAATAAAAACTGAGCAGAGCATTGGATTTTTAAACACAAACACCATCCGGACAGAAGGGATAGATATCTTTTTTGTCCGGGTGGTGTTTTATTTTGAGTGAAAATATCTGCTTATTACTTTGAGGAAATATAGAAGAAGTGAATATTAAGACAAAAAAATCCTTGTTGATTTTAATATTTACGTGTCCTAAAATAGATAAAAATGAAATAAAGCAGGAAAGTGAGGGATGCCGGATGACGCGGGAGGAAGCGGAACAGTATTTATATTATGCGATGACAATTGGTGAACAGCTTCTTTGCTGCGGAGCAGAGGTTGGACGTGTGGAAGATACCATACGGCGGATCTGCCTGGCATATGGAGCCACCCGGGCAGATGTTTTTTCTATCACATCCAGTATTGTGACGACTATTTATGGAGAGGATTTCGGTATTTGCACCCAGACGCGGCGTGTGCCGGGAATGTCCAATGATCTGGGACGGCTGGATGACCTGAACCAGCTTTCCAGATATATCTGTGAGTATCGGCCGAAGCCGGAGGAGATCCAGAAGGGGCTGGAAAAGATCCGGGATAAACAAGGATATTCTTTTAAAACGCAGATTTTGATCTATGCTGTAATTTCAGGTTCTTTTTCCGTGTTTTTCGGAGGAGATGTCAACGATATGATTGCTTCTGCGCTGATTGGTATCGCCCTGAAGCTGTTTGAGGCTTTTGTAAAAAAAGGTGCATTAAACTCGCTACTGACAGTGCTTCTTTGCTGCGGAGCCGGTGGAGTACTTTCTAATCTTACAGTTCTAATCGGGCTTGGACATCATGCGGATCTGATCAGTATCGGAAATATCATGCTTCTGATACCGGGAATTGCATTTACCAATTCATTGCGCGATATGTTTTCAGGAGATACCATTACAGGTTTGATCCGATGTATGGAGGCGCTTTTGCTGGCACTGGTCGTGGGCCTTGGTTTTACGGTGGCGAATCTGTTGTTTTAACCGAATCAGGGAAGTTCTCTTGAAGGTTGCGAAAAGCAATAAGCAGTGAATGAGGAGTTTAGATACTGCATCAATTGCGGAGTAGCGAAATGCAGCAGATGATGGGAGTATTTGAGAGTAGTTATGATTTTATTCAGGAGGAAAACATGCGGGAAATCATACAGCTGGTCGTATCCTTCACAGGATCCCTCGGCTTTGCGGCATTATTTAATATCCATGGAAAAAAACTCTGGTTTGCGGCATTGGGTGGATGTCTGTCCTGGGCTGTATATCTGGCAGTAGAGTTCATAACGCCAAGTCCGTATGTGTGCGGTTTCTGGTCAACAGTAGCTATTACTTTGTATGCAGAATGTATGGCAAGAATTCATAAAACGCCGGTAACTGTATTTCTGGTTTCTGCGACAATTCCGTTGATTCCGGGAGCAGCACTTTACCGGACAATGAACTGGATGTTGATGAAGGACTGGGCAAAATTCCAGAAAGACGGAATCTATACGATCCTTTTTGCGGTGAGCATGGCAGCAGGAATGACGCTGACAACCATTGCGTTCCGGATGGCGTGGCGGTGGATGTACAGGCAGAGGAGAATGTAATACAGTATCGAAATTCCCCGTTTACAAACCATCGGAAATGTGTTACGATTTTCCCATATGGAAAACTCATGGAAGAAGAGAGTACATGTGTACACCGTACTACAGGGAAATCCCCGGAGGACTTTTTAGATGCAGGCTGTGACGCAGTTGATGTTATAGATCTGCGGCAGAGTGAATGGTAAAGGTTCACTTTATGCAGGAGTTCCGAGACTGAGAGGGATGTGCAGGCGCAGATGGAAGATGGCTTCGGAGAGGCATTGCTGAACCGGTTTAAAGGCGATAAGCGAAGTGCGAATGTCCGATTTAACGGACAGCGGTAGGCAGTGACAGGACCGCCTGTTATAGCGGAAGGGTATAGAGCTTGCTGTACCTGATGAGGTTTTTGCCGCGAGGCAGGAACGAAAAGAAGTGGTAACACGGGTAATAACTCGTCTTCTCATATCGTTATGGTATGAGAAGGCGTTTTTTATTTTTATATTTATGGAGGAAAGAAAAGATGGAAAAGCAGAGATATTATATCAGTACTGCCATTGCGTACACATCCGGTAAACCGCATATCGGAAATACCTATGAGGTCGTTCTTGCGGATGCGATCGCACGTTTTAAAAGACAGCAGGGTTATGACGTATATTTTCAGACAGGTACTGATGAGCATGGCCAGAAGATCGAGCTGAAGGCTGAGGAAGCTGGTGTTACACCAAAGGAATTCGTAGATAACGTTTCCGGTGAGATCAAACGCATCTGGGATCTGATGAACACATCCTATGATAAATTCATCCGTACAACAGATAAAGACCATGAAGAGCAGGTCAAAAAAATCTTCAAAAAAATGTATGCAAAGGGAGATATCTACAAGGGTCATTATGAAGGAATGTACTGTACACCATGTGAGTCCTTCTTCACAGAGTCTCAGCTTGTAGACGGCAAATGTCCGGACTGCGGACGTCCATGCGTACCGGCTAAGGAAGAGGCATATTTCTTCAAAATGAGTAAATATGCAGACAAGCTGATCGACTACATTAACACACATCCGGATTTCATCCAGCCGGAATCCCGTAAAAACGAGATGATGAACAACTTCCTTCTTCCGGGACTTCAGGATCTGTGTGTATCCAGAACATCCTTTAAATGGGGAATCCCGGTAGATTTCGATCCGAAGCACGTTGTATATGTATGGCTGGATGCCCTGACAAACTATATCACAGGTATCGGCTATGACTGCGACGGAAACAGCAGCGATAAATTCAACAAATACTGGCCGGCAGATCTTCACCTGATCGGAAAAGATATCATCCGTTTCCATACCATTTACTGGCCGATCTTCCTGATGTCTCTGGATCTTCCGCTTCCGAAACAGGTATTCGGACATCCATGGCTGCTTCAGGGCGATGGAAAAATGAGTAAATCCAAAGGAAATGTAATCTATGCAGATGAGCTGGTTGAGTTCTTCGGTGTAGATGCTGTTCGTTATTTTGTACTCCACGAAATGCCATTTGAGAATGACGGTGTGATCACATGGGAGCTGATGGTTGAGAGACTGAATTCCGACCTTGCAAACACACTTGGAAATCTTGTAAACCGTACAATTTCCATGTCCAACAAATATTTTAACGGAGTCGTTGAGAATAAGAATGTTACTGAGCCGGTTGATGAGGATCTTAAGAGCTTCATCCTTCAGGTTCCGAAGAACGTTTCCGCAAAAATGGACAAGCTTCGTGTGGCAGATGCTATCACAGAGGTATTCTCTCTGTTTAAACGTTGCAACAAATATATCGACGAGACAATGCCATGGGCACTTGCAAAGGATGAGACAAAGCAGGATCGTCTTGCAACAGTTCTCTACAATCTGGTTGAGGGAATCTGCATCGGCGCATCTCTTCTGAAATCCTTTATGCCACGTACAACAGAGCGTATTCTTGTACAGCTCAACGCAAACGAGAGAACTCTTGAGGAGATGGAGCAGTTTGGTCTTTATCCTTCAGGAAACCGCGTAACCGACAAACCGGAAATCCTTTTTGCGAGACTTGACCTGAAAGAGGTTCTTGAGAAGGTTAAGAAGCTTCATCCGAAGAAAGAAGAGCCGAAAGAAGAGCCGAAGGAAGAGGTAGAAGAGGAGAAAACAGAGAATGTGATCGATATCGAGGCAAAGCCGGAGATCACTTTCGATGATTTTGAGAAGCTGCAGTTCCAGGTTGGTGAGATCATCGCCTGTGAGGAGGTTAAGAAATCCAGAAAACTTCTCTGCTCTCAGGTTAAGATCGGAAGCCAGGTTCGTCAGATCGTATCCGGAATCAAGGCTCATTATTCCGCAGAGGAAATGGTGGGCAAAAAGGTTATGGTCGTTACAAACCTGAAGCCTGCCAAGCTTGCCGGAATCCTCAGCGAGGGTATGATCCTCTGTGCAGAGGATGCAGACGGAAACCTTTCCCTGATGGTACCGGAGAAAGAGATGCCTGCAGGCGCTGAGATCTGTTAAGTATAGACAGATATGGAATTGAATCATTTTGATAAAAACGGCAATGCTGTTATGGTGGATGTGTCCGACAAACCGGTCACTCACCGTACGGCAACAGCCACGGGTTCCATTCAGGTAAGCCCGGAGATCATGGCCGCGGTAAAAAGCGGAAATGTGAAAAAGGGTGATGTACTTGGTGTGGCCCGTGTGGCAGGTATCATGGGTGTGAAGCGTACTTCTGAGCTGATCCCCATGTGCCATCCACTTCCCATCCAGAAGTGTTCTGTGGATTTTGAGACCGATGAGGATGCGGGAGTGATCCGTGTATTCTGCACGGTAAAAACAGAGGGAAAAACAGGCGTGGAGATGGAGGCGCTGACAGGTGTTCAGGTGGCGCTTCTTACCATTTATGACATGTGCAAGGCAATTGACAAGCATATGGTCATGTCTGATATCCATCTGGAAGAAAAACAGGAGGCAAAAGCGGAGATTTCCGTTTTGAGGAAAAATAATGATAGACAGGTGCGGAAGAAATATTGATTATCTCAGGATTTCCGTAACTGACAGATGTAATTTGCGGTGTATTTATTGTATGCCGGAGGAGGGAGTGCAGCATGTGGAGCGCTCCCTCATTTTGCAGGAAGAGGAAATTTTGAGGATCTGCCGGGTGATGGCAGAGCTGGGTATCCGGAAGATCAAGCTGACCGGTGGGGAACCGCTTGTACGGCCGCGGATGCCTCAGCTGGTGGAAAAAACTGAAAAATATGCCGGGGATCGAGAAGGTGACTCTGACTACAAATGGTGTGCTTCTGAAAGATCAGATGAGTGATTTTGCCCGGGCGGGGCTGGACGGATTGAATATCAGCCTGGATACGCTGGATGAGGCCTGCAGCAGGAGGATCACGCGGCGGGATGAACTGGGGCGGACGCTGGAAGGGATTTTGGAGGAAATGAAGTATCCGGAGATTTCACTGAAGATCAATTGTGTGCCTCTTGGGATCCCGGAGCAGGATCTTTGCCGGGTGGCGCTTTTGGCTAGGAATCACAGGGTGCATGTGCGGTTTATTGAGATGATGCCCATTGGGATGGGAAAAGAATTTCATGGGGTGTCGGAGGAGGAACTGCTTCGGATCCTTGGGGAAAAGCTTCCGCGGTTTTCGCCGTATGTTGGGGAGCCCCTTGGGAATGGACCGTGTCATTATTATGATGTGGATGGTTTTTCCGGAAAGATCGGGTTTATCAGCGCGGTGAGCCATAAGTTCTGTGGGGAGTGTAACCGGATCCGGCTGACTTCTCAGGGTTTTTTGAAGACCTGTCTGCAGTATGCGGCGGGAAGGGATCTTCGGGAGGTGATCCGCAGTGGTGGTTCGGATGAGGTGCTGAAGGCTGTGATCCTGGAGGCTCTGGCGGAGAAACCGGACGGGCATGCTTTTGGCGGAGGTCTGAAGAAACAGAAGGATGATAAGACGGAGAAGCTTTGTATGGCTCAGATCGGAGGTTGAGTGATGAAGAGAGTTGCTGTGATCACTTCTAGTGATAAGGGGTACAGAGGAGAGCGGGAGGATCTTAGTGGTCCTGCTGTGAAGGAGATTATGGAGGCGGCCGGGTATGAGGTTGTTTCTGTGGATGTTTTGCCGGATGACCGTGGGATGCTTGGGAGCCGGATGGCTGAGATCGCAGATCTGGGGCTTGCGGAGCTGATCCTGACTACGGGTGGTACCGGGTTTTCTCAGAGGGATGTGACACCGGAGGCTACGGAGGATGTGATCGAGCGGCGTGTGCCGGGGATTCCGGAGGCGATGCGGGCGTTTAGTCTGACGATCACGAAGCGGGCGATGCTGAGCCGGGCTACGGCCGGGATCCGGAAGGGGACGTTGATCGTTAATCTGCCGGGGAGCCCTAAGGCTGTCAGGGAGTGCCTGGAGGTTATTATTGAGGCGTTGGGGCATGGGATTGAGATTTTGACCGGCGATGCTGGAGAATGCGGACGGTAGTGTGCGGTGTATACTTGTATTAACGAACGGACGCCCAACGGAGGCAGGGCCAGTACGGTGACACGCTGCGCGGCCTGTTCGGCTGCGTCGCTGGTTTGCTTTTGCCGGATGTATTGATATTTGGAAATTAATATTGCTGGTGTGATATATAGGAATAAATTTGGTAACGATGTGTAATTAATAGGAGTTTGCTATGGGAAAAGTACTTGCGGTTTGTATCAGTGAGAAGAAAGGAACACAGAAGAAGAATGTCGGGTCTGCGGTTTTTGTGGAGGACTGGGGGCTTGAGGGGGATGCTCATGCTGGGAAGTGGCATCGGCAGGTGAGTCTTCTTTCCGGTGAAAAGATCGATGCATTTCGTGCAAAGGGCGCAGAGGTTGAGGATGGTGCTTTTGGTGAGAATCTGGTTGTGGAAGGGATTGATTTTGCAAAGCTTCCGGTTGGCACCAGATTTCGCTGTGGTGAGGTTGTGCTGGAGCTGACTCAGATCGGAAAGGAGTGCCACAATGGCTGTGCTATTTTTCAGAAGATGGGTGAGTGCATCATGCCCCGGGAAGGTGTGTTTACAAGAGTGCTGAAAGGTGGAAAAGTTTCCGTCGGTGACGAGATGACTGTGGATAAAGCTATGATTTTTGATACTCATGCACATTACGATGATGAGGCTTTTGATGAGGATCGTTTTGCTATGCTGGATAGTATGCAGAAGAGCGGGATCGGGCATATTGTGGATGTGTGTGCTTCTGTGGGGCATTTTGATCGGGTTTATGATCTGGTTGAGAAGTATCCTTTTGTTTATGGCGCAGTGGGTGTTCATCCGGATGATGCGGATAAGGTGGATGCAGCAGTTCTGGATGAGATCCGCAGATATTGCGACATGGAAAAGACTGTGGCCGTAGGTGAGATTGGCCTGGATTATTACTGGCATAAGGAGAAGGAGGAGCATCTTCTCCAGCAGAAGGTATTCCGCCAGCAGATGGACATCGCCCGTGAGAAAAAGCTTCCGTTTATGATCCACAGCCGTGACGCAGCAGAGGATACGCTGAATATTGTGAAAGAATATATGCAGGATGGGATGTACGGCGGAGTTATCCATTGCTTTTCCTATAGTAAGGAAATTGCAAGAGAGTATCTGAATATGGGACTTTATCTTGGAATCGGCGGAGTGGTTACTTTTAAGAATTCCCGGAAGCTGAAAGAGGTGGCAGAGTATGCGCCGCTGAATCAGATCCTGCTTGAAACCGACTGCCCCTATATGGCACCTGTGCCGAACCGTGGAAAAAGAAACAGCTCCCTGTATCTGCCGGAGGTTGTGAAGACCATTGCGGAGATTAAGGGAATCAGCTGCGAGGAGGTTGTGGCTGTGACGGAGAGTAATGCGATGAAGGTGTTGGGATTGATATGATACAGAAATGAGAAAAAACCAGTTAACCTGAAATTTGCATTTCAGATTGGCTGGTTTTTTCTGATCCAATATGGAGCTATTAAAATGTATTAGACTTCAAATCATTAATAATCTAATTTTACATTACAAAATGTAGCGATAACATTATATATTATAATAGATAAACTTGTAAAAATAAATAACAAATTAATTACAATCCATTAGAATATTATTGATTTGTAAAAAGGAATGTGATATTGTAAAAGAAATAACAATTTATTGATCGTTTCCAGAAAGGAGGAACAAAATGAACGAGTTAAAACTGGAATTTCAGTTAGAAACAACTGAGATTCCGGCTGAACTGGACAAGGTTTTAGTGAGTTTTCTAAAAGCTGCTGTGGAGAATTATTCTCCGGCTCTTTTTGAAAAACTCTATAATAAAAATTCGTCCATAGTAAAAATGTACGTTTGGGCAACATACTTACCCGGGGTGAGATTTACACAGGAAAAAATATTGCTTAACCAGAACAGATTTATTATGACATTTTCAGATGCAGATATAGGTGAACTGATCGAATTTTACAATGCATTTGTGCTTATGAAATATAAAACGTATCCTATGCATCAAAATTCTATGCGGTTAATATCAGTAAAGATACGGGATATTCCAGAAATTCAAGACACAGAACTCATTATAAAAATGAAAAGTGCACTTATTGTCCGAAAACATGATTCTACGGATAATAGTGACAAGTACTATACATGTGAAGATCTGGAATTTGGAGAAATGGTGAAGGAAAATCTGAGTATTTTTCTTGAAAAATTGAATTTGGAAATGGATATTAGTGATTTTTCAATAACCCCATTGAAAGGGAAAAAAGTGGTAACAAGGACATGGGGTCGCTTAGTAGATGGAAGTATCGGGATATATAAGATAACAGGAAATTTAGAACTATTGAATTTTCTGCGTGCGGCAGGATTGGGAACAAGAAGATCGATTGGAAAAGGGATGTGGGAAGTCATATATTAGGAGGTAAATTATCATGGAAAAATATGTGATTACTCTTGGTGATTTCCTGAAGAATGCCGGAATTGTGGGATTTCATTACATGCTTGAAACAGCAGGGGCGAGAGAAAATATTGATTTTGGTCATTCCGAGGATGATCAGGCATTGTGGGTCAGCATGGATTTTGCACAGAATGCTGACTGGACGGATATGTATTTTAAAGCCTTTATCAGGTATTTTGGACCATTCAGCACGTATCAGGGAATTAAGGATAAAATTCAAATATGTATTGAAAAAATAGAAGCTGAAAATTGGAATCCGGGAAAACAGGAAAAAGATGATTTAAAATTTATCAATGACAAGCTGCAGTCAAACAGCTATCAGGCTGGTTTGGCAAATATTCAAAAGAAAATTGAAAATCCGGAAATCTATGAGAAATTAAAAAAGAATAAACTTAGTGATAAACTGTCAGCAGAAGAACTGAAAAACAGATTAGAAGAACTTCTGGATTTTATAAATCAGCCGGAATGCAGCGAAACTTTTGCAATGAAAAGTATCATATATACTTATATAAATCGGTTCTGGAATGGAAAATGTTTTCTTTTACGTCCTAATGCAAAAAAAGATATGCGAGAGGTGTTTGAAAAAGATTTTTCCGAACCATTTCGAAAGTATCTGAGTGCGGATCATAAGAAGGCAAAAGATCTCTGTATTGATTGTGGTGATCCAATAGGACCGAAAGAAAAGGTTTCAATAGCATTTATGAATGAAGTTGGAGATGATTTTACAAGAAAACGATCTGCGTTTTGGAATTGTAAAGTAGATGCTTTTCTTTGTCCAGGTTGTGCTTTTATATATGCGCTCAGTCCTCTGGGATTCCGGTTGTATGCAAATAAATTTGTTTTTGTAAATATAAATGATAGCATTAGTACTTTGTTATATGCAAATCATAAAAAAGGAAGAATAGATGAAGAAGGAGAAAAAACTGAAAATAAAAAATATTCTCAGTGGTTTGCAGAGACAATCAATATTTTACTGAAAGAGAAACAGAAGGAATTATCAAATGTCCAAGTAATCTTACGTGGAGTAAGTGCAGATGACAGATATGTATTGAGCATTATTCACAGAAGAATAATAGAAATTATCCGGGAACCAAGAATATCTGATGCATTAACTGCTTTAGCCAAAGCTCCGGTTACGAAAGTTAGAGATAATTTTGTAAATATACATGAAACAGTGGTTATGAATCTTTTACAACATCGGGAACAGTATCAGTTATTAAATTGTCTATTTAAAGAAAATATAAAAGAAGAATCGAAGAATTTTTATATTTTCTGGGTATATGAGGTGCAACTTTGGACGGAACTTGTAGTAGCATATTCTTCGGATAGAGATAAAAGAAGGGAGATTTCTATGAGCTGTGGAGCTATGAAAAAAAGTGGAGCGGATTTGAGAAAAGCAATTATGGCTGCAAAGGGTATGACTTCCAGTGAAGGCTTGAGAGGTATTGAATATCAGTTGTTAAATGCTTTAGCTGTAAGAAACGTAAATAAATTTATGGATGTTGTAATGCGTTTGTACAGTGCATATGGTTCCAAGAGAAATGAGGATGGACATGAACTTTTGATACCGACTGGATTTGTTCAGATGTTAAATGACAAACAGAAATTTACAGAATATGGATATGCGTTTGTAATGGGATTAGTAGGATCTTACGAGCCTAAGAAGGAGGAAGCATGATTATGAAAAGAGAAGGTTTAACATTTACAGTAATTTTTCTGGCAGAAAGTGCGAACTATGGGGAAGGAATTGGAAATATTTCATCACTGAAAAAAATGACCAGAGGAAACTATGAAGAGTATTCTTATATTTCCAGGCAGGCACTGAGATACAACATGGTGCAGCAAGCAAAATGGGATACTACGCCTGTAGATGGAAAAAGTGGAGTAGTACAGTTTGCTCCCTCTGCAACAATTGAAGATTACCCGGAGATTGATCTGTTTGGATATATGAAAACAACATCCAAAGGAGAAGACCAGAATGGTGGAGCTTCTACAAGAAGTGCAGTTGCCAGACTCAGTAATGCTATTGCGCTGGAACCATTTCAGGGAAATCTTGAATTTTTGACAAATATGGGGATTGCTTTGAGAGGAAATCTGCCGAATGGAATTGCTCAGAGTGAGATACATCGTTCTTATTATTCTTATACTATGTCTATAGATCTGGACAGAGTAGGTGTAGATGGTGAAATTAATATTGCAGAAGAGGATAAAGCGGAAAGAGTGAAAGTTCTCCTGGACTCTGTTCATTATTTGTACAGAGATATTAAAGGAAGAAGAGAAAATCTCAGTCCATTATTTATAATTGGAGGCAGATACAGCAGAAAAAATCCATTTTTTGAGAACAGAGTAAAAGTAGATGCAAATAAGATTAATGTAAGTACACTGCAGGAATTACTTGAGGATGATAATATCAGAAATTATACGTATGCAGGTGTTACAGCGGGTATTTTTGATAATGAAGATAAATTAAAAGATGTATTAAAAGCAGAATCAGTAGGTGCAGTATTTAATCATCTGAAAAAGGAAGTGGAGCAGTATTATGGAGAGGGCAATCAGGATTAAGTGTTTCCAGAATCTTGTAAATTATAGAAAACCCGGAAGCTTTATTATTAAAGAGACGTTTCCTCTTCCGCCATATTCTACAGTTCTTGGGATGATCCATGCAGCTTGTGGTTATACAGAATTTCATCCAATGAAGCTCTGCATACAAGGAACAAATAGTGGGACGGTATCAGAACTTTATACAAGATATTCATTTTCAGCAGGTACGAAATATGAAGAAGGACGACATCAGATCTGTGTTGAAGATGGAGAAAAATATGGAATTTTTCAGAGGAATTGCCAATGTTGAACTGGTCTGTGACAATGATATGGTGATACATGCAATTCCAGAAGAGGAAGATTTTGAGAAAGTATATAATTCACTGAAATATCCGCCAAGATATTTATCACTTGGACGATATGAAGATCTGCTGGATATTGAGCGGGTGGATATTGTGAATATTCATCAGGAAGATGAAGTGGCAATAAAGAGAGATATGTATATACCGGTGAGTTACGGAAGTGAGTTGGGGGCCAGACGCGGAACAATATATAATCTTACAAAAGAATATGAAATTACAAAACAGGGGTTGCGCCGCTGGAAAAAAGAAAATGGAAGAGTAAAGGCTTATTATTGTTCTGAAGGAGTAGTAATAGACGAAGGAGCGTATGTGGATGATTTTGAGAAAGATGCAGCGCTGATATTTTGCTGATTAACAAATAAGAAAGTTATCAGCAATGAGATTGGTTTGGAAATGCGGTGGATTATGGATAGGTTTACAAGGAGGCAGGACAAATATCCTGCCTCCGGAAGGAGAAAGCTATGGAGTATTATGCAAAATCCAGACAAAAGATCTTGACTCAGGGAGAGATAGATAAAGTCAAAAATGAACTAGAAGATCTTATAATGAATCTTGAAGGTGAATTTACAGAAACAGATCTTAAAATTATCAGAAATAATATATCTCATTTGCAGGATACAGAAGAAGAGGGACAGAAAACGTTAAAGGAACATCAGAATGACATTGTAAAATGTGCAGAGTTGTTTTTTGAGGAATATGGCGAATATTTTACAGAAAAAGAAAAATGTTTGGTTATAGAAGCTTGTAGAATGCATGATTGGGGAAAAGCGAATCTGATTTTTCAGGGGTTAGTAAATTCAGCTCAGGTTAAAGAACAATATTCTGATATAGGACGGATTACACAGATTCCGCATGGATTTTTAAGCGCAGTTACCATATCAAGAAATGAATTTAAAAAATTATCGGAATTGTTTTCAGAAGCAGATTTCAGACCATTTATCACAGCGGTATATCATCACCACGATAGAGAAGACATTTATGAGGGAGATGAAATCCAGGAATATGCAGTAAAATACTATGCAGAACAGATAAGCGAATATTTAAAGAAGGATATCAAAAAATTATATTGTAGTAACCAGAATAAATTGTTGTATCGCAATAATTCTTATGCCTGTGAAACTCCAATTGAACCTAAGATGTGGGAAGAGTATCTTTTGATCAAGGGCTTGCTTAATAAATTTGATTACACAGTAAGTGCAGGGTATGAGAGGGCAGAAATTGCGCCAGATTTGCGAGAGAAAAAACTGAAAAAAAATATAGAAGTTTATCTTCAGAATAAAGAATTGCGGCCTGCACAGAAATTTATGATGGAACACAGAAATGAAAATTTGGTTGTTGTAGCACCTACAGGTTCCGGTAAAACAGAAGCAGCATTGTTATGGCTTAATGGAGAAAAAGGATTTTATACTCTTCCATTGAAGGTATCTTCTAATGCGATTTATTCTCGTATTAAAAATAATTATTCTTATGAGAATGTTGCGTTGTTACATTCTGACAGTATGGCAATGTACTTAAAAGAGTATAAAGAAAATGATTTAGACATTAATGAAAAATATGACCGTGCAAAAATGCTTGCACAGCCATTAACTGTTTGCACAGTTGATCAGCTTTTTAAATTTGTTTATAAGGCACTGGGAACAGAAATTTTTGCAGCAACTTTGAAGTATTCTAAATTAATATTGGATGAAATTCAATCATATGAACCGGTAGTTATTGCGATTATTATATATGGATTGAAGACAATCCAGGAAATGGGAGGGCGTTTTGCAATTATCACGGCAACATTTCCGCCAGTTCTTAAGCATTTTATGGAAGAAAATGGTTTGATAGAAAATAAACAGTATATTTTTAAGGATTTTACAGGAGAAGAATACTTAACAAATCAGGTTGTGCGACATAAGATTCGGATTAGAAAATCAGAAATGGATATTGATGAAATATTAGAGCAGGGCAGAAATAAAAAGATTTTGGTTATCTGTAATACAGTTTCCCGAGCACAAAAGATTTATAAAGAAATGCAGGAAAAATCAGAAAATGTTTATTTGTTGCATTCGCGTTATATAAGAAGAGACAGAGCTTTTCTGGAAAAACAGATTATGGATTTTGCGGAATCAGAAGAAGCTGGCATATGGATAACAACGCAGATTGTGGAAGCGAGTCTGGATATAGATTTTGATGTACTTCATACGGAGATGTGTACAGCAGATAGTCTTTTACAGAGAATGGGGCGTTGTAACAGAAAAGGAAGATATTTTCCGGAAGAAGCAAATGTTATCATATATGATAATAGAAATGGCGTTGGAAAAAATGGCATTTATGATTTGGTTATGTATGATCGTTCGCTTAAATTGCTTGCTCAGTATGAAAATTTAGAGTTTGTAGAAAGCATGAAAACGATATATATGAATCAGGTTTATGATTCAGACGAAATAAAGGGAACAGGCTATTATGAAGAAATTGAGAAATGTCTGAACAAACTTTCGGAGATTCATCCTGTAGATTATAAACTGAAGGATGCTGAAATAAGGAAAATCAATAGTGTAACAGTTGTACCGGAAGAGATTTATCAAGAAAAAATGGATTTGTTTGAATGTGGAACAGATTTTCTGAGAAAATCCAATGTGAGTAAAGAAACTAAAAGTCTTATAAGATCTAAGTTGGAGGATATGACATTAAATTTAAGTATTTACAGGAATAAATATCCGGAAAATGTAGATAGAGTTTCTGTTGGTTTTAAAAATTGCAAAAAAGTTACAGATATTCATCGTACAGAATATAAATATGAATTTGATCCTAAAACAGGAAAAGGTCAGGGATTGTTGACATCTGAGATTCTTGAGCAGTGTGGATATTTTATGTAGGAGAAAATGTATGGATGAGAGAATCACTGGTGTGATGATTTATTATTATTTCGTCTGTAAGCGGAAATTATGGTATTTTTGTCATGATATTCGGATGGAAACGGAGAATGAAGATGTAATGCTTGGTAAGATTCTGGATGAGAGCAGTTATAAGAAAAAGGATAAACATGTAAATATCGATGATATTATAAATATTGATTTTATTAGTGAGCATAAGGAACTGCATGAGATTAAGAAGAGTAAGGCGGTGGAAGATGCTGGAATCTGGCAGGTGAAGTATTATCTTTATTATTTGCAGAAACGAGGGGTGAGCGGACTTAAAGGGAAGATTGATTATCCGTTGCTGAAGAAGTCGGTAATTGTTGAATTGTCAGAAAAAGATGTGGAAATTCTGGAGCGGATTATTATTGAGATTACAGATATTAAACATCAGGAGATTCTGCCGGTTTCTGGTAATAGTAAATTATGCAAAAAATGTGCTTATTATGATTTATGTACTATATAAACTTTGGATTTGTATAGGGGGAAAAGCATGAAGCAAAGTTTTTATGTTTATAATAACGGGGATTTGAAACGGAAAGATAATACGCTTCAGTTTACAAATTATGATGGTGAAAAGCGGGATATTCCTATTGAGCGGATTTCAGATATTTATGTTATGTCTGAGATGTCGTTTAATACGAAGTTTATTGATTACATATCTCAGTATGGGATTCCGATGCATTTTTTCAATTATTATAATTTTTATATGGGAAGTTATTATCCGAGAGAAAGTCTGCTAGCGGGCCAGCTGTTGGTGAAGCAGGTCAACTATTATACAGATTATGAGAAAAGGCTGGTTCTTGCAAGAAAATTTATAGAGGCGGCAGCAGATAGTATTTATCGGAATCTTCGGTATTATAATGGTCGGGGAAAAGATGTGTCGGAATATCTCAGAGATGTGGATTCTCTTCGTAAACAGCTAAGTAGTGTGACAACGATTGAAGAACTGATGGGAATTGAGGGGAACATCAGGAGAAGATATTATGCTGCGTGGAATGTGATTGTTAATCAGGAGATTCAGTTTGAAAAGCGTGTAATGCATCCACCAGATAACATGATCAATTCTTTGATTTCTTTTGTAAATACACTAATTTATACGAAAGTGCTTGGCGAGATTTATCATACACAGTTGAATCCTACGATCAGTTATCTGCATGAACCTGGAGCAAGACGGTTTTCATTGAGTCTGGATATTGCGGAAGTGTTTAAACCATTGATTGGTGACAGATTGATTTTCTCGTTGTTGAATCGAAATCAGATTACAGAGGATAGTTTTACGAAGGAACTAAATTTTCTTCATTTGAAAAAAGATGCTTCTAAACTGATTGTATCTGAACTTGAAAAGAATCTTAAAAAGACTGTGATGCACAAGAATTTGGGAAGGCAGGTTTCTTATCAGTATTTACTTCGGTTGGAGTGCTATAAGTTGATAAAGCATCTGCTTGGTGAAAAAGAATATGAAGGGTTCAGGATATGGTGGTGAATTATGTATGTAGTTTTGGTTTATGATGTGAGTCAGCAGGAAAATGGTTCGAAGCGTTGGTCGAGGATTTTTAAGATTTGTAAAAGATATTTAACGCATATCCAGAATTCTGTTTTTGAAGGTGAAATTTCTAAGGCTCAGTTGGCACAGTTACAACAGGAACTTAAGTTCTGTATAGATAAAGAATTGGATTCTGTGATTATTTTTAAATCAAGGCAGGAAAAATGGTTGGATAAGGAATTCTGGGGACGGAAAGATGATGCAACCAGTTTTATTTTGTAATTGTCAACCTACGATACGGGAAAAATCCCGGGAGGTTGACAAAGCCTTTATTTATAAGGAAAATGGAAGTTTTATAGAGTGTTATAATATCTATTTTGTGTATAAAATAATTGTAAATGACAAGGTCGACAGAAAATGGTAAAATAAACGATGTATTATAGGTGAATGTGGAGCACGGGTATTAATAGAAACATTGTGGAATGTAAAGTGTACTGCCGTATTGCCGTTTAGCGGCATCAAACCGTATTAATAGAAACATTGTGGAATGTAAAGATTGAAGATAAGGTAATTGAACGTCGAAATCATATGTATTAATAGAAACATTGTGGAATGTAAAGCTCACCTGCGGCGGCAGGTCAATAAACACGACCAGTATTAATAGAAACATTGTGGAATGTAAAGGGAGGATACGATTACATTCTCAGACGAATCGTTCTTCGTATTAATAGAAACATTGTGGAATGTAAAGGTATCCCAGTCAGAATTAGTATTATTTCCCGTCGGGTATTAATAGAAACATTGTGGAATGTAAAGCAGCTCGCCATATCAGCATTCGCAGTGCTGCATCAGTATTAATAGAAACATTGTGGAATGTAAAGCGAATAGCACTGGCGGCATCTTTTGCAAGTGCTCTTATGTATTAATAGAAACATTGTGGAATGTAAAGCAGGGTATGAAGAACAGACGGAATGAGATGAATTTGTATTAATAGAAACATTGTGGAATGTAAAGATGAATTTTAGTGGACTTGTTAGTGGACACCTAGTGTATTAATAGAAACATTGTGGAATGTAAAGTTGTCAGTGGATTTTTCAAGTTTCCACCATCCCTTGTATTAATAGAAACATTGTGGAATGTAAAGTTCTCACGGCTTCCTCACGGCTTTGATTGCTTGTAAGTATTAATAGAAACATTGTGGAATGTAAAGTTTGGCGTGCCCTCCTTGCATATGTGTTTATTCGCGTATTAATAGAAACATTGTGGAATGTAAAGATATGATCGACATACAGCACTCTACAAGCAAGTTAGTATTAATAGAAACATTGTGGAATGTAAAGAAAACAATTGATCTTTTAAGCGAAGTCGTAAAAATGTATTAATAGAAACATTGTGGAATGTAAAGACAGATGCCTTGGTGCTTGTACTGTCAATCGGAATGTATTAATAGAAACATTGTGGAATGTAAAGAATGAAAAGGCGAAATTCGCACTCCAGCAAGACCTTGTATTAATAGAAACATTGTGGAATGTAAAGCTTGTCTCTGACAGCCCGGCTGAGGTCATGGCATTCTTGTATTAATAGAAACATTGTGGAATGTAAAGCTTGACGGAGTAAATGCTAATAGATGGATTGAGGTATTAATAGAAACATTGTGGAATGTAAAGATGAACAGACCGCCTTTTTGATACGCTTTTGTGAGGTATTAATAGAAACATTGTGGAATGTAAAGCTCTTTAGGCGGAATCCATGGGAGAATCTTACCGGT
>ENA-OQKR01000374-OQKR01000374.1-human-gut-metagenome-genome-assembly--contig:-NODE-374-length-19103-cov-4.044741_pt1 | contig 19103 bp, 17 predicted proteins | sample MGYA00242803_ERZ504806 | MGnify/ENA primary metagenome ERZ504806 (study PRJEB26092, sample SAMD00036399) | human gut metagenome | host: Homo sapiens | study: EMG produced TPA metagenomics assembly of...
GGAGGCTGTCAAGTGGACAGCCACTGAATCAAGCAGAATGTAACAGATAACGTCACTGATCACAGTGCTGGAACAGGAAGCGAGTCAGTAATCAATAATACAAAGAATGAGCCAGTAGTCGGCAGAAATAGTCACCATGGGGCATATGACCCCGTAAAGGAGCATAGCTGACACCCTGGTTATGGGCAGGCAGGACGAAGGAAGTTAGGACCTCTGGAGACAGAGATGATCCTGGTGGATATAGGAGGTTAGCTGCCATAGAGGGAAGGGTATACACAAGGCCAGTAAAGCGAAAATCAATGACGTTTTATTTCGTATACCATTCAACCGCTATTTCAGTACCTGATACATCGAAATGCTCATAGCTGTGGCTTATTCACTGAGATATGAAAGGTTGAAAAACCTTGAATTTTCAATAAAAAACACTTGATTATATGAGGAGGAAAAATGAAAAAAAGTGTTCTAGCAATTATGGTAGGTGCGTTGTGTATTATTCTTTCCAGCTGTCAGGAAACACCAGAGGAGAGTTCGGTAGTCAGCAAAGTGGATGGGATTAGCGAGGCGGCTGTCTGTGAACCTCTTAAAAAAGGAGAAAAGAGAGAGACAAATGTTCCAACGCATTGGAAATTTGAAGAAAAGAAAAGCAACGACCGTGTGGTTATCCAGGCAGATATTAAGTTGGGCGAACAAAGCATTGGCAATCTTCCAGTCATAGAGATGCAAAATCACGAGTTAACGCAGGAAGAACTGAATGGATTGATTGATTATTTTACGGACGGTGAGGAACTATATATGCCACAGATGGTGACAAAGGATGCGTATCAGGAAGTGTTAGACAGGATTTCCAGCAAGGAAGGAAGTTACTTGCAATCAGCATATTCTACATCGATTGCAGGGATTCAAAACGCAACCCGAGAGGGGATGGAGCTTGCACCGGATGAAGCGTCTGCACCGGAAAAGATGGAGATAAAATTTCAAAAAAAAACAGAGGATCACGGTGTGGAAGCGGCACGGAGTTGGATGAGTACTGAATTGGAAAACACAGATACAGAGGATTATTTTACTGCAGATGTGGGCGAGGACAGGAAGGCATATATAGAAGCAGAGCGGTATAATCAGGAAATTGACAATGACAGTAGTTTTCTCTGGATGGAGGGTTCTAATTTTATAGAAGAAGAAACAATAGAAACTGAGGAAATGCAGAGTGAGTATTACAGTAGCTTTGGCATGGATACCAACGGCTATACAGAGAAATTTCATGAACTGGCAGATGCGTATCGAAAGTGCATGGACAAGATCACCTTTACAGAGGAAGATGGAAAGGAACAGGCAGAACAAGTTTTAGAGGATTTAGGTATCGATGGAATGGGCCTTGTAGATTCTGATCGTACCGTGTGGTTCCCGAATGGCGCATGTTCAGAGCGCAATGGTCTGGGACTTGGTAGTGATGCTTTGTGGCAGGGAGATCTGGATAGAGGATTACCGGGATATCTGTATTGTTTTTCGAAAAGTGTAGAGGGTATTACTTCAGTTCCTGATGGCGTGGTTGCGGAAGAAACAGTGGATAGTTATGTGCCTCCGTTCCAGGTAGAAACAATCTCTATTCTGATAACAGAGGAAGGAATTAAATATTTTAAATGGGATGGGATATCGGAAGAAGTCTGTACGGTGACGGAAAATACAAAGCTTCTGCCTTTTGAAAAAATACAGGCAAAGCTGACAGATCAGATTTTTTATTGGTATTCCGGAAAAGGCCAGTCTGCCAACGACACTACCGCACTGGAGTATGATGTGGTAAACGCAAAATTGCAGTATACTTATACCACAGCCTATCAGGAGCCGAAACACGCATGGTTGGTTCCAGCATGGATTTTTACTGTCAGGGAAAGTATTGGTGGAAATTCTCTACAGGAGCTTTCTTATGTGATCAATGCTTATGATGGCAGTGTGATTGGAGAAGCATATTAGGGTTCAGCGACACTTGAATTTTTATTGACCATAGAATTACAAGGTTTATCATGAGAATAATAAATATGCGATATTTGGCTTGGATATATAACAGGTAAGAATAGGAATAGTGCAAATGATTAAGCTCGCATTGATTGATAACGGTATACCTTATCATATGAGAAATAACAGGAATCAAAGGATTGTTCATAAATCTTTTTTGGCTTCTAAATGCGATCCAAGTGAGTATAAAGACGATAAATCATTCCATGGCGCTGTATGCGTCGGAATTATCACAAGCATATGTAGTGATATAGAATTATGGGACTTGAATGTGACTGACTCTGCAGGAACAACACAGATCACAGTTTTGCTGGAAGCTTTGGAATGGTGTATTCAAAATAAAATAAAGTTAATTCACATGAGTCTTGGAACAATCAATTATTTTGATATTAAACCCTTATGGATTCAATAAAAAGATTACTTGATGCTGATGCGATTATAGTAGCAGCATATCATAACAGAAATATAAAGACTTATCCAGCTGCATATCCAGGTGTTTTTGGTGTCAGGCAGGATCGTTATGGTCTTTTGGGAAATGGTCAAATTCTGTTTCAAGAACAAAAAGGTTATAATATTGAGAATTCTATTATAGCAAATTTTTCGTGGAATGGGATCGTAAATCAAGCCAATAGTTATGCGGCTCCTGTTGTCACTGGACATATTGCTACATATTTAAACAGAAAGCCCACAGCAGGATTTGATGATGTTATGGACTTTTTGATGACTATAGCAACGCATAAATCTGATTATCCGGATATACTAGAAAATGTAATAAGGGATAAAACCAATATAGAGATACCGGTAATTGCCGGTATTGATTTAGATTACGAGGAAATGATACAGCTAAAAGTGATGTTTAGTCAGAACGGTTATTACGCAATAAATCTGCAGAAAAATCCTTTAGATGAAAATGTAATTCCTTTAGAATATTATGACGATTCCAATGAGTCATTGAACGATATCCTTTATACAGTATATATAGCTTATGAACCTGATATTATTCTTTTGAATCAAGAGGAAGAAATATTTGAAAGTAGTAAGGCATCAGATATAGATATGTATATTGTGCGTAAAAATAATATGTATGAATTGTATGCAGAAGATCGAATAGGAATAACTTACAATATAGAGGATATATATGAGCTTGTTTGTCAATATTTTGCTTAACGAATAGTGAGGATGGCAATTGGATATGAGAGAAAATGGGAAAACATGGTATCGAATTTGTAAAATGTTGTGTGAATATAAAAAGTATTTTCCAGGGATTATCTGTTGCCTTTTGGGTTCATCATTCATAACGTTTATACACCCACTGCTTATAAGACAAATAACAGATTGTGGTATATTGCAGAAAAACATGAAATACATTCTTTTATTTTCTGTTATATTAATAATAATTTCTTTAACCCAGCAAGAGTTAAATATAATCCAAACAAAATTATTTTCAAATGTACATAATCAGTTTACACATTCTCTCTATAAAAAGACTTACTGGAAAATCAATAGGATGAAAATACAGTATTTTGCTGAAAGAGGAAGTGCAGAGATTATAAATACAATTGGTATGGATATTGATAATGTGTCATCTGTTGTGGATCAGATTACTCAGTTTTCTATATCATCAATTCTCCAAATAATAGGAGGAGTAGTTGGGCTGTCCTTATTAGACTGGAAATTAGCAATATTGATAGAAGCAATTATTCCACTGAAATTTATAATAGTGTCCTATTGTGCAAACAAGAAACGGGAAGTGTTTGAACAGTGGATTGAGGATAAACGAAAGTTTATGAGTTGGTTTGCCGAGTGTATAAATGGAATTCATGAAATGAAGCTCTGGAATCTGTTTCAGGTAAAAAAATCTCAATTTGAAGGTCTGCAAAAAGATTTGATGGATTCATATAAAAAGAACGCAATGCTAGATGAATATAGTACTGTCAGTGTTGTAGTAATAGACACGGTTGTAAATGCGTTATTATATATATTAAGTGGGCTTTTTATAATAAAAGGAGAATTCACTATAGGCGGAGCATTTGCTTTTATTACATATAGTGCATATGTTGTAAATCCAATTTCAGCATTGATAAACATTAAATATTATTTTGCGCAAATTGAGCCATCGGCAAAACGTCTTTTTGAGTTATGGGGACAACCGGAAGAATTGGAAATGAAATTATGTGAAATGAAACCTGAGAAAATTTATCAAGATAGGGATATGGTTTTTGAAGTAAAAAATCTTGTCTTTGGTTATGAACCAGGACACCCTATTTTAAATGGTATTTCACTATGTGTAAAAAAAGGGGAACGAATTGCGATCGTAGGAGAAAATGGAAGTGGCAAATCAACACTTTTGAACCTTTTGGCGGGATTCTACCGGCCACAAAAAGGAATAATAAAATTGTATGGAGCTCCTGTGGAATTGATGGATATACAAGATATGAGAAATAGAATTGCGGTTATAAGCCAAAGGCCATATCTATTCCAAGGGACTATAGAGGAGAATGTTAATATCGATGGAAAGGCGTCAAGAGATGCAGTTGTTGAAGCATGTAGAAAAAGTGGTGCTTTAGGTTTTATTGAAAAATTGGATCATGGATTTGGACAAAAAATTGGACAAGATGGTGCAAAACTTTCTGGAGGAGAAAGACAAAAGATAGCTGTAGCTAGGGCTCTGCTGAAAAATGCAGACATTTTACTTATGGATGAGGCTACAGAAGGATTTGATGTTGAATCAAATGAAGCTTTACGTGAGTTATTACATAGTGAATTAAAAAATAAGACTATCGTTTTTATTACGCATAAGTATAAAGAACTGGAAAGTGTTGATAAAGTATATCGCCTTTCAAAAGGAATTTTAGAATTGGTGCGGAGTTAGAGATATAAATTTCTAATAGAACTGAGCCACTATGCATTTGACATATTGTATCAAACAGTAGGTTGATGACGAGATGATTGTAATGTATCGCAGATTGAACAAGCAGAGGAGCATATTTACAAGTTCTCAGGCATTGATGAAGGCAATATACCTAGACTATAAAAAATTTGAGATAGGAGGAGCGAAAAGTGTCAAAAAAAGAAAAGTGATCCTTATGTAAACGCTCCATGTCTAAGAAAAAATGGAAATGGACAAGCGCCTAGTCTTGGAGTGTATCTCAAAACTAGGCGTTTACATTATTGAGGCAATATATTTTACAAGTGTTTGTAGGAACCGTTAGTGCTTGGTGAGAAGAATACTTTTTGCCAGAGCAATTCCAGCTTGTGGATACAATTCTTGAATTGCTTGATATTTTTCTTCAATCAATTCGGGTTCGTCTGCCCATATATCCTCATAAATTTTCAAGGCTTTTTTAAAATGGGTTTTCGCTTGCGAAATATTTGCAGTGATCAGGCAGATACTTCCAAGGGATTCCTGTACCTGGGCATAATCCAAACAGTGGTTTGAATTATATTCTTTGATAATCTGTGCTAATTTCTGAAGAGCAGACAGGGCAAGGTCAGGTTCTTGTATTTCAATTAAGAGGACAGCATAATTATTAATCTGAGGAATACTGTCATTAGTATAAAGAAGCTGGTATTGTTGTAAAAGAGAGATACCCATTTTCATGTGCCTTTTAGCGAGATCAAGTTGTCCGTTGATTCGGTAAAGCCCTCCAAGATTGGAATGGAGGTTGGAAACCAGGTGGGCATTTTCTTTGTGGTTTCTTTATTTGAGCAAGTTGCTTCTTTTTCTAATTTTATCGCTTTTTTCTGTTTTTGGGTTCCAGAGTTTGCCTTGATAATCCAATAGTAAGGCACGGTCAGATGCAGTCCCGTAAGTATTTGCTTTTATAAAATGCTGTAGTTCCTGGATGATTTTTTTCATACCCTTTTGATAGTGGTACTTCTCCATATATGGAAAAACATCTTCTAAAAATAACAGGTATTGGGGAATATCGTCCTTTTCAATGAAAAGCATGATGTTTTCTACTGTTTGAAATAATTTTTTATAATAGCTAACTTCAATGCCATGCATCAAACATATTTTTTGCAGAGAATCCAATAACGTGTGGCAGCTTGTAACAGAAGGTGCGGTCTCGGAAACTGCAATTTCCTGAATCATTGGATGCAGAGAAATAGTATGCCGGAGACTTGACTGTACAAAACCTGTCTCGATCAGATCATTCACGTCATTTAAAGTAGGCAGCTCCAGCCATTTGGAAAATATACGGGCAGAAATACCAGATGAAGGCATAAAACACATATTGCACATAATATCCTGCTGTTTCCGTGATAAGGAGTATAACGAAAACAGGGTATGGATATGGTTGTAATAGGTGGCTTTTTTGCTCTGACCATCTTTCATTACTTTAATCTTATCTTCATTATGAAGAGAAGCCTTTTCCTCTTGAAGTTTTATCAATAATTGCTCTGGAGTTAAAATTCCATTTTCCAGAAGTTTGGCTGCCAGTTCGACAGCAAAAGTATGGTAGTGTACAGTTTCTATGATTTTTTCTACGATTGCCCGGTTTTCCTCTGCTTCTGAATAAAATACAGATGTCAGTTGAAAAAGAGTGGGTATATCTTTCAGTTCTTTTAATTGAAAACTACAGTATTCAGACAGTTGGCTTCTGGTTGTAAATAAAACCCGGCAACGGTATTTTAATACGACTGACAGGCAACTGTCCTGTGTGGATGTGACATTAAAATTGTCTATGATCAGCAGTGTATCAGATTTCAAAGAGCGTAAGAAACGGTTATGTCTTTGAAAACGTTCCTGCTCACTGATTTCTGGTGGATCATCAATAAAATCCATGTCTACAATATCTTGATATAGATTACCGGTGTATTCCATATAGAGAATATTGGTGTACTGTTTTCTGTATTGCTTTGCATAGGCTTTAGCAAGCTCGCTTTTTCCAATTCCGGCAATTCCATAAAGAAATATATGTCGGTTCTCTTCAAACAAAGTATGGAGTTCATCCAGTTCTTCTTCTCTTCCTAGAAAATGACGGCATGGTTTTGGGACTTCGCTGTCCATAATGTAATCCAGAACAATCGGAGATAGAACACCTCCTGCAATCAGTTTTTGATTTCTTGTATCACGTTTAATAAATTGCCGTTCCATACCAAAAGAAAGTACTTTTGCTAAAAACAACAGCCTTGAATCAGAAGGTTTATATAGAGATACAAGTTCCTGCTTTTTTGTATCCGAAATCGTATCGTCCTGTATGAATAACGTGTAAATGTCCTGTATAACCATGTTGCAGTCTGCCATTAAGGGAAGTAAGTTCCGCTGAATGGTTGTTGCCAGTTTTTTCTGATTGCTGGGTTTTGCATAATATGAGGTTATTTTGGGACTGATTTTTGCTTGTCCGGTTATCCAGCGGCAAATTAGACCATTATCCATAGAAAAATCTTCATTTATCGGATCATTCATAAAATCTTCAAATAATTCGTATAAAAAATCAGGTTGGTTCATCTGATTGCTTTCACTGATTTGATTTTTTAGGCATGTGCTAATAGAAGAAAAATCACATCGTTCCAACAGAAATCCCTCCTTTGGTTTTCGTGTTTTATATTCTTAAAGTCTTTTTATTATAACACGAACAAATGTTCCGGACAATAGGAATTGATACTGTATAGGAAGAAAATGAATCTTAAAAACTCAATCTGCGGTCAATTTCAATTCAATGTGATTGGTGCAGAATAATTTTAGAATGTAATCAGGCTTTCGAAAGCCGAATTCAATTCATACAGAACTTTTGTACAATCCTGCCGGCATAGGATGTAGAGAGAACTGTATGCTGAAGGAGGCATATAGCATGAATACGTTATTTGATTCTGTAGAAGTTCTGGATACAAAAAAAGAAATCCAAAAAGAGAATGTAAGCTATGAACATGCAGGATATCAGATTCGAGTGCATTTTAATGGGGAAAAGACATTGATCCAGTGCATTCAGAATCTTACTGAACGAAAAATTGCAGGTTGATTTTCTTAAGTTCTTGTTGTAAAATAAAGACAATTAAAGACAATGACTACGCAAGACCGATGAAAAGAGGGATAGAATGTATCAGGCAGGAATTTATTGCCGAATTTCCATTGAAGAGCAAAATAAAGAGGGTGAATACAGCAATAGTATTCACTCTCAGATTCAGATGGCAAGAGATTATATTGCAGAGAATAAAGATATTGCAGAGAAAAAAGTTTATGTAGACGATGGGGCTTCTGGAAGTAATTTTGAAAGAACTGAATTTCGGAGGATGCTGGCAGATATTGAGCTTGGTGTTATCAATATGGTGATTTTTAAGGACGTATCTCGACTTGGAAGAGAACATATTGATACCAACTATTATCTAGGCAAATATTTCCCGGAGAAACAGATTCGGATTGTTTCGATTCTGGATAATTATGATTCAGCCGTTGGAACTTATGATGAAATGTTAGAAATAAAAACTTTGCTGAATGATATGTATTTGAGAGATACATCCAGAAAGATTAAGACAACGATTCAGACCAAAAGAAGTATGGGCGAATATACTCCGAAACAGCCCCCCTTTGGATATGTGAAAAGTAAAACAATTCATAATCATCTGGAAATTGATCCTTATGCAGCCGAGGTTGTTCGAAGAATTTACAGAATGTATCAAAATGGATTTGGCTGTACGGTTATTTGCAGGACTTTGAATGAAGATGAAATCCCTTGTCCCGCAAAATATAAAAAGGAAGTTTTAAAAACCAATTATGTATGGGATTCGGGAAAAGGTCTGTGGACATCGTCTACTGTAAGTGGAATTTTAAAGAATCCGGTCTATACTGGGGCGGTTGTGATTCGGAAACATGAAAGACCGTCTTATAAGCTGAAATACAAAAAGGCAATTCCCCTGGAAGAAATGGAGCTGGTGCCGGATGCACATGAGGCAATCATTTCTAAAGAAGAGTTTGATAGGGTTCAGCAAATAAGAAAGGGGCGCAGAGTTTCCTATTTTGATAAAAACAATGAACCACATAAATATGTGGGACTGCTCTTTTGTGGGAAATGTAAAACAGCCATGCGAAAACGTTATCTGGCATCTCATAAAGACTATGACGGATATATGTGTGGTTTTCATCAGAAGCAGGGGCAGAATTACTGTGAGCTGAATCATATTACATTTGAAAAGCTGGATGAACTGGTTGTATTTGCAATCAACCAGCAATTGAAACAGATGAAGATGGATATGAAGAATCTGGAAACTCAGATCAGACAGAAACAGCCGGAACTGGATGGTAAAATTGCAAAATTGCAGGCAAAAATAGAAAGAAATCTGGAATACCGGAAACGAGCATATGAACAGTTTATGGATGAAGTACTTTCCAAAGAGGAATATCTGGAATTAAAACAGATGTATGAAACAGAGAATCAGAAATATCAAAAAGAATTATCAGAACTGAACCATGAAGAGCAAAGGCAGCGGGCGGCGGTCAATGAAACAAAGATATGGTTGGAGCACTTTAATCGCAGAAGAATAACGGTAAAGCAGCTTACCAGAGAAGCGCTTGTGGAGTTAGTTGATAAAATTTATGTATATCCAGAGCAGAAAATAGATATATATTTTAAGTTTGCTTCAGTAGAGAGTTCACCAGATAGAATACTTGAGAAAGATGGGGTGATATGATGTATCAGATGGGTGTATATTGTCGTCTGTCGAAGGATGATGGAGAGAATAAAGTTAGTGAGAGTATTGAAAATCAGATGAAACTGATTCGTGAGTATGTGACTAAATCAGAGGATCTGGAAATCGCAGATATTTATATTGATGACGGTTATTCGGGGCTTTATTTTGCGAATAGACCGGAATTTCAGCGGATGATGGAGGATATCTACAAAGGGAAAATTCAAGGCGTTATTACGAAAGATATTTCCCGGCTTGGGCGTGAACATATTGAAACCAGTAACTATATTGAGCGTGTTTTTCCATCTTTGGGTGTGCGTTATATTGCAATTTTGGATGGCGTGGATTCTGTTCATCACAGTAATGAAGAATTGGCACAGTTTAAGACGTTGTTTAATGATATGTATAGTCGTGATATATCTAAGAAAATCAGAGGTGCATTGACCGCCCAGAAGAAACGGGGACAGTTTATGTCTGGGTTTGCCCCATATGGATATGTAAAAGATCCGGCAGATAAGCATCATTTTCTTGTAGATGAAGAAGCAGCTAAAGTGGTACGGAGAATCTTTTATATGAGTTTGGAAGGATATTCCAGGGATGGTATTGCAAAGAAACTGAATCAGGAAGGAATTCTGACACCGTCAGAGTATAAGAGAAAGGTGCAGGGATTGAAATATGCCAATGCATTAGAAAAAGCGGGTGCAAAGGGCTGGGCATATCCTACGATCAATGTAATTTTGCGAAACAGAGTTTATACAGGGGCTATGGTACAGCATAAATCAGAAAAGATATCCTATAAAGTGGAAAAGTATCAATATATTCCAGAGGAACAGCAGTATATTGTGGAAGGAATGCACGAAGCAATTATTAGCAAAGATACTTTTGAGCAGGTACAGGAACTTATGAAGAAAAGAACACGGACACCGGGATTTAATAGCGAAGTGAGAAAGGTAAATCCATACGCAGGAATTATGTTTGTGGAGATTGCGGATATAATTTCCAGAGGGTTACTTGTCGGGACGGTTATGAGTGCGGTACCTATCACAAAAAGGAAACACAGTTTGTTATTCTCATTTCATTAAAAAAGAAGTATTGGATTCTATTGTAAAAAATGAAATCCAAAGACAAGCGGAACTGGCACTGAAAGAAAGTGATAAGGATGAAATATTAAAAGTAGCAGATAGGAAGAAGGAGGTGCAGAGACGATGTGCAGAAGCAGACCAGCAGATTGAACGGTTACAAAAAGAACTTGCGGCTGTCCAAAAGTATAAAAAGAAAACTTACGAAAATTATGTAGATGGTGTTCTGGATAAAGAAGAATATCTCTCCTATAAGGCAGAATATGAAAAGCAGGATAAAGATATCAGGGCGAAGATTCAGTTGGCAGAACAAGAGAAAGACAGCTTTGGAGAGGCAGAAGAATCTTATGAAAACTGGATAGAGAAATTTATCAAGTATGGAACATTATCCGAAGTGACAAGAGAAATTGTGACAGAATTGATTGAAAAAATTGTTGTGAATGGAGATAAGAGCATTGATATTGTATTTAAGTATCAGTCGCCTTATCCGGTAGAAAAACAGGCAGTGTAAAGACTGCAAATTTTTTTACAGTAATTTTCCCCTAGTTATAATGAACACACAGAGGGGATTCTCTTCTGGAAAACTATATTGATACAGTTGCGGCCATGGGGCGGACTGTGATCGTTACAGGAACCGGAAATAACGGCAGCCAGCCCTGGCATGCAGGAGGAATCCTGCAGCAGGGGAAAACAGAAGAAATCCAGTTGGCGGTGGGAGCTTTTGAGCCCACATTAAATGTACAGTTATGGAAGGATTATGAAGATGAGATGGAAATTTATCTGGAAAGTCCGTCCGGAGAACGGATCGGTCCATTATATGAAAGGCTGGGGCCACAGCGGCATCTGCTGGAAAATACAGAGCTTCTGATCTATTATGGAAAACCCGGTCCCTATCAGCTGTCCCAGGAAATCTACATAGATTTCATTCCTGAGGGTAATTATGTGGACAGCGGTGTCTGGAAAGTTCTTTTAAGTGGAAAACGTGTGCGCTCCGGGCAGTATTTCCTCTGGCTGCCGGGTGGAAATGTACTGAATCGCGGAACCGGGTTTTATTTTCCGCGGGCTGTGGGAACTTTGACGATTCCTTCCACTGCCGGAAAAGTTATTTCTGTTGGAGCTTATGATTCCAGACAGAATGCCTACGCAGATTTTTCCGGAAGGGGAAGTCAGTTCCTGCCGATCCGGAAGCCTGACCTCGCAGCTCCCGGTGTATCCATCTCCGCCCCGGTTCCCGGCGGAGGCTACGCCACTGTCACCGGAACCTCCTTTGCGGCACCCTTTGTCAGCGGAAGCGCAGCTCTGCTTATGGAATGGGGGATCGTGAAAGGAAATGATCCGTTTCTTTATGGGGAAAAGGTGAAGGCGTATCTGAGGAAAGGCGCACAGAGTGTGGGCGGATATGAGGAATATCCGAATGTGGAGGTGGGATGGGGGGCGCTTTGTGCAGCACAAAGTATTCCATTATAGTTGAAAAATAAGCCTTTTCGAGAAAAACAGTCGTATGTCTGTTATTATCCGGAAAATTTATCACTGTAATGAATATGCATATCTTCCCAGTCCATGAATAATACATAGAACACCCTTCCATATTGCTGGCTTTCTACGATCCTTCCGTGATCGAGGACAGAAAGATAGGAGCCGTCAGCTTTTCGGAGGTGAAAGTGAATATAGTCATTTTCATTACCACTATCAATCTGTTCCCAGATGCTGGATTCTATCTGTTTCTGTTCATCTTTCAGGATCAGGTTGCGGAAGCGCTTATTGGTGAGTCTGAAGAGCTCGTCCATATCTTTATATCCGGTCATATGAAGGAACTCATGGTTTGCATAAAAGAGTTCGTCATCGTCTTTGTCCGCTCTGTATATGATAAATGCACCCGGAAGGTGTTCAGAGATATCTTTAAATGCGAATCCCAGTTGTTTACGGATTCCGGACTGAAGACCTTCCCTGTAGGCCATACACCCGTTTTTTCCGTGAAGTTTTATTTCATAAAGGGCTGCATCTGCAGAGCGCATAAGCTGTGAACGGCTGGCTGCAAATGTGGGATATATCGCAACCCGGGAAATCCGTACATTGAATGATCCGAAATGCGCCAATATACCAATCATTGCGATGACTGCCAATGCTTTTGAGGAAGATCGCAAAAAGGCAATCAAGGCGGGTATGAACGCTCATATTGCCAAACCAATCAGTGTAGATATAATTCTGGAAAATCTGGAGAGAATGCGCCAAAACAGAAAGTATTTTAATGAACCTGCTGAGAAAAGTTAAAAACTTTTCAGCAGGTTTTAATTTATCCAAAAAAAATTACATGCATACTGTCAGAAGTGCGAGTGTAAATATCTGAGCGTTCACGTATAATGTAGATAAACAAAAAATCTTCTCACAAAATTAAGTAAAAAAGAGTCCGAGGAGTACATTAAAAAAGAAAGGAGATGTTTGTATGAGTAAAAAAATGAGGTTGTGGATGGCAGGAACAGTAGGAGTCTTAATGGCAGGCTTTATGAGCGTAAGTGTTTATGCCCTTGAAGAAAAGGATGTTATTGGAACCTGGTATGTAAATGAGCTTTCTATGGGCGAAGGTGCATCCTTTCATCCGGGGGCAATAGGAATGGAAGTGACCGTGGACATTAAAGAAGACGGTAAAATGGAAACAACAAGTTCTGTTTATGGGGAAGAGCCTGAAGTAGATGAATCAGAGTGGAAAATAGAAAATGATAAAATTTTGATGACTCATAATGATCAGACAGAAGAATGTGAGTACAAGGACGGTAAGATAACCTTAACAGCAGATGGAACGACAATGATCCTGAGTCAGGAAAAGGAAGAGTATGAGCCTTATGTACCGGGCAAACCGGTAGAAAATCCAACTATGAAGGATTTTGAAGGAGAATGGAGCTGTACTCTGATGGAAGCATTTGGAATGCAGATGCCGGTTAATGCTGACTTTACAGGATTTGAAATGAGTATGTCTGTGGAAGACGGAAAGGCTGAAATTATCTTAATAGAGAGCGGAGAAGAGAAAAAAGTAGAACTTCAGGGCGACGTGGAAGGAAACGCACTGGTATTAAAGGCTGTAACAGAGGATGAGGCAGGAACTATGTTTTTCAGTCTTGATAATATGAAGTTCAATTTACTGGATGATGGAAAACTGTGTTTGATAGCAGAAGATGATGCAGAGGAATCTGATGACGGCGAAGAAACAGATGATTCTGAAACAGGTGAAGATGATTTTTCCGTAAAGACATATTTTGAAAAAATAATTGTTACAGAATAAGGTAAAATACTGCCGCACCATTCCGGTGCGGCAATATGGGATTTCAGATAAAAAAGGAGGATAGGGTATGGGATTATTTGATAAGAAAATCTGTGACATCTGCGGGGAGAAAATTGGTTTATTGGGAAATCGAAAACTGGATGACGGAAATCTGTGTAAGGATTGTGCGAAAAAATTATCACCATGGTTTGAGGAGCGGCGGCACAGTACAGTAGAGGATATCAAACGTCAGCTGGAATATCGTGAAAAAAACAAAAAAGCGGTAATGGATTTTTATATAACCCGTCAGATCAATACCAGAAATTATAATGTTTTTATTGATGATAATAAGGGGAATTTTACTGTTGCACGGAAGCTGGATGTCAATGAAAATCCGGATATAGTTCCTTTATCCGCTGTTGTGCAGTGCAGAGTTGATGTAGAGCGACAGCAGAACGAGGAAACATATACAACAAAGGATGGAGAAACCGTAAGCTATCAGCCACCGGTATATAAGTATGAATTTGATTATACTATGCGTATTAAGGTAAAAAATCCATGGTTTGATGATATGGATTTTCGTTTGAATACTTTTTCCATAAGCAGCGATAACAGAGGGGAATTGATGGAAGTGGAGCAGACAGGTCATCAGATCATAGCCGCCCTGACACCAAATGCGGCTGGAATGCAGCAGCCTGGGATGTACATGAACGATGGAATGCAGCAGTCCGGAATGAACATGAATAGTGGAATGCAGCAGCCCGGGATGAATATGAACAACGGAATGCAGCAATCTGGAATGCAGATGAATACGGAATGCAGCAGTCCGGGATGTACATGAACGATGGAATGCAGCAGTCCGGAATGAACATGAACAGTGGAATGCAGCAGCCCGGAATGAACATGAACAGCGGAATGCAGCAGTCCGGGATGTACATGAACAACGGAATGCAGCAGCCCGGCAGTTTATGGAAATGTCAGTGCGGTGCAGAGAATACCGGAAGGTTCTGCGAATACTGTGGCCAGCCAAGACCATTTTAAGTGATGATAGACAGAGTGGACAGAATTGTTCACTCTGTTTGTGATAACAGGGGTTGAGAATGGATGGTTTCTCTGAAAACTATATAATAAAATATAGCTTTATAGTATACTTATCACAGAGGTGTATTAATGAGAGAGGAATTTTCATGACATACAATAAAAAAAGGGCACTGTCGTATGGAGGAATCCTGATAAGTGTATTTCTGGCGTATTTCTGCAGGCTGGGAAGACCGGAAAATGTTTTTATGAGAAATCTCGCAGATCAGTGTCGTAACTGTATTTATCTGGGAATGTATTGTGCCTGGGTGATTTATCTGGAAAAGCATGTAGTGCATAGAAAAACGCGCAGATGTCTGACTGCAATTGGTTGTCTGATGGTCTTCTGGTTTTTTGTACGGACAGTAAAATTTCATATTTTTCATGATCCGCTTGGAGAACATATCTGCTGGTATCTGTATTATATCCCGATGATCCTGATCCCGGTCCTTGGACTGGCAGCAGCGATGTTTCTAGGGGAAAAGGATGGAGAGAAAACAGTCAGAAAATTATTGCCTTGCTTGCTTTTGCGGTGGTTTTGATCATCAGTGTTTTTACAAATGATCTGCATCAGCTGGTGTTTCGGTTTTCCGGGCGGCCGCCGCTTTCAGATAGAGATTATAGCTATGGTATTCTTTTTATAGTGATCCAGGGATGGATCATATTTTGCCTGATATGGATGGAAATTATACTGATCAGAAAAAGCAGGATTCCGGGAAGAAAGCAATTTTGGTTGCCGGTTATTCCGGGAATATTGCTTCTGGGATGGAATATCGGGAATTTACTCCGTCTGCCTTTGATCAAAACAATTGCCGGAGATATGACAGCGGTATGCTGCCTTTTGATGGCGGCAATTTACCAGGGATGTATATTATGCGGCCTGATACAGACGAACAATCGATATTTTGAATTATTCCAGACCTCCGGAGGACTGGATGCAGAGATTACGGATGATTCCTTTCAGCGTTATTATCATTCCGGTGATTTTCCTGAGCTGTCACCGGAACTGCGTAAAATTGTAATAAACAGATCAGCTGTACAGGAACAGGGAATCCGGATCAACCATATTCCTATAAGAGGAGGACATTTGTTCTGGTCAGAAGATATTTCGGTGCTTCTGGATCAGTATCAGGATATCCGGGAACAGCAGGAGGAGCTGACTGCCAGAAATCGTCTGCTGCAGAAAACCTATCAGAAAGAAGCTGAGCGGAGAAAAACAGAAGAACAGAACCGACTGCTGAACATGATACAGAATCAGACAGCCGGGCAGCTGGAATTGCTGTCACAGCTGATGGATGAGCTGGAAAGAACGGAGTCAAGGGAACACTATGACCGGATCCTGGGAAAAATCGTGGTTGTTGGTACATATTTAAAAAGAGAAAAAATCTGGTAATTGACACAATATGCATCAGACGGAAATCTGCTTACAATGGAGGATCTCAGACAGAGTCTTGCGGAATCCTGTGACAGCTTAAAATTATGTAAGATCCGGGCGGTTTATTATGTCGAAAATGGTGAAGTGCAGCTGAATGCAGATGATATACTAAAATGCTATGATACCTTTGAATGGCTTGTGGAACGATTGTTTGATACAATGCAGTCTGTTTTTTACCGTGTGTCGCAGATCGATGATGCTTTGCGGATCTCGGTTCATATTGTAGCAGAAGCAGATCTTCGGGGATTAATGTCAGAAAGACCGGAATTAAATGTGCAGCAGGAAGATGAAAACGAATGGTTTATCGGATGTATCGTATTCAGAAAGAGAGGCGGAAGATGACTGATTTTGCGGAATGCAGTATGGCAATGCAGGATTTTCTGATGATCCTTCTTGAAATCTGCCTGATTCTGGAATTGATCCTTCTGTTGATCAGGATAACCTGTTTTTACGGGAAAAAGAAAATTATAACAGCAGTGACTGTTTTTGCAGTTTCTTTTATGCTTATGGGTTTCCTGATGAATGATCACAGATATTGCCAGGGGGAAAGCGCATATCAGCTAATGCTCCGGATGTGTCCGGTCAGTGTTTTGATGGCAGCGATGGTGGTATTGTTGCTTTATCTTTGCTGGGCAATCTGGAGAGAGAGACGCAGATATCATCATTCTCTGTCTTACTGGTCTGTGAATGAAGCTGTTGATGATGTTCCCTGTGGGGTGTGTTTTTCGGATCCTCTTGGAAGGATCGTTTTATGCAACACCAAGATGCATGAACTGAGCAGGATAATGACAGGCTCCTATCTGCAGGATTATGAGGCATTGCGGAAAGTAATAAATGGAGGATCCGAAGCAGAGGGACTTCGCAGATTAAACAGTGACAGTAATGTATTTTATTTTCCGGATGATTCCGTCTGGATGTTTCAGGAATATCGTCTGCAGGAGCCGGATTGTGCAGGATATCTGCAGACAGTGGCAGTTAATGTATCAGAAATTTATTACAATGGTGAAAAGATCAGAGCAAATAATGAAAAGCTGGAAATCCTGAATCATAAGCTGGAGGAAATGTACGAAAAAATCGGAGATAAAATCAGAGAGCAGGAGACGCTTGTCATGAAAATGCAGGTTCATGACAATTTTGGACGAAGCCTTCTGTCAATACGCAGAATATTGGAAAGGAAAGAAGATCCGGATAAAATGGATAAACAGTTGTCTGTATTGAAACATCTGGTTTATATTCTTACTGGTTCTGCTGTTGAGAGTATGGAAGAAGTATATGAGGATACGATCAGACATGCAGAAGAGCTTGGAATTTCAGTTCAGATCAGTGGGAACTTTCCCATGCATCCATCTTACAGGCTGCTGACAGACAGGGCAATCCGTGAATGTGTGACAAACTGTGCCAGACATGCCCATGGCAGTACTGTTTGGGTGAAGATAGACAAAATGCAGATGAATATAATATTCAGATTACCAATGATGGAGAGGTGCCTGACAAAAATGCGGAAGAAGGCGGTGGTTTATCTGCGCTGAGAAAGGCCGCTGAATCAGGAAAATGCAGGATGCAGGTTTCTTTTTTCCTGAGTTTTGTCTGATATTGAAAATGCCGCTGACAGAAAGGATGGGATTCGATGGTACGGATACTGATAGTAGAAGATCAGAAGATCATGCAGAAGTATTTTGAATATATTATTATGCAGGAGCCGGAATTCCGACATGTCCAGACAGTGTCAGATGCACGTGAAGCTGTAAAAATCTGTGGTTATTCGGCAATTGATCTTGTGATCATGGATGTGCAGACGTTTCATAATCATGATGGGCTCAGTGCCGGAAAAGAGATCAGGGAGAAGTATCCATATACAAAGGTATTGATCGTTATTTCCCTGATCGATCCCAAGGTGCTGGAGCGGGCCAGGAGTGGATGTGCAGACAGTCTCTGGTATAAGGATCATGGGGAAGAGGAAATACGGAGTGTGATCTACAGAACGTTAAATGGGGAGCATGTATTTCCGGATGTGGCACCGGAGGTGGAACTTAACTGGATCACAAGCGGTGATATCAGTCCCAGACAGCTTGAGATGCTTCGCCTGTATATCCGTGGAATGTCATATTCAGAGATTGCAAGAGAAATGAAATGTTCTACCTCCAGGGTGAGATGGAATTTTCAGGAAATGATCGCCAGGGCAGGATACAGCTGTAAAGAAGATCTGATAGCGGCTGCACTGGAAGTAAGCTAATCGTAACTACGTTAAAATAGCAAGCTGATAAACTGCGAAGTTATTCTGTTATGAGCAGAAAGCGAAGTGGAGTGTAAATATCTGTTTGACAAGAAGGGAGATGAGAGTATGAAAAAATATTCGGTTGCTGTATGTGTTTGTGCGGTACTGTTTTCTGTTGGTATTCATGGCGCAGGTATGAGAGAAGTATTTGCCAGAGCACCTGGGGCAGATGAGAATCTGGCAATTCTGCAGGACATTATCAGGGAAAATGAATGTCAGGCCGGAATGGCATTTCTGGGATATACCCATGAAGGTGCAGAGGCAGCAGAGATACTTGAATATACCAGACAGGGAGAAGTGTCAGCTGCTTATCCTTTTTTACAGGATGGAACAGTGGTTGAT
>ENA-OQKR01000376-OQKR01000376.1-human-gut-metagenome-genome-assembly--contig:-NODE-376-length-19064-cov-2.997201_pt1 | contig 19064 bp, 18 predicted proteins | sample MGYA00242803_ERZ504806 | MGnify/ENA primary metagenome ERZ504806 (study PRJEB26092, sample SAMD00036399) | human gut metagenome | host: Homo sapiens | study: EMG produced TPA metagenomics assembly of...
GTTTTTGGATGCCGTAGCGCTGATGAGGGGCTAATGTACGTTTGTCGCGTACGCTTACTTGCTGACAGCTTATTTCAAAGGGAAGATAGGTAGCGTCCTGATGTACCTTGTACATCTTGTAAAACGTAGTACGGTAGGAGTCAGTACCATCTCTTTTCCTTTAGTCAGGATCATAGATTGCAGAACGTTGACAACCTGGGCTATGTTTGCCATTTTCAAACGGTCGGTGTATTTGTGGAAGATGTCGAGAGACAGGGAAGCCACAAAGGCGTCACGCATGGTATTCTGTTGGTAGAGGTGCCCTCTGACTGTACCGGGCTCTTCGTCCCACCATGTTCCCCATTCATCCAGCATCAGTGCTACGTTCTTGTCTTTGTCATATTCGTCCATAATGGCGCAGTGTTTGCGGATTACATCTTCTATTTCACGGCATTTACCCATGGTCCAGTATAGTCATCCTTGTCGAACTGGGTTGCAGAGCCTTTACTGCCGGTCCATCCGCTAACGGTGTAGTAGTGGAGTGAAACTCCGTTCATGCGGCTGCCCACGCGCTCCATGAGGACTTTTGTCCACTCGTAGTCATAATCGCTGGCACCGCTGGCTATCTTGAACAGGCGGTTGTTGTCATAATTGCGGGCAATAGGTTGAGTAACGGCGGTAAAGGTCGGCATAGTATTCGGGACGCATGCTGCCGCCGCAACCCCAGCTTTCGTTACCTACACCGAGGTATTTGACTTTCCATGCCTTGTCACGACCGTTTTTTCGGCGCAGATTCGCCATTGGGGAGTCACCGTCAGAGGTCATGTATTCCACCCATTTGGCAAGTTCCTCAACGGTTCCGCTTCCCACGTTGCCGCTGATGTAAGGTTCGCAACCCAACATTTCGCAAAGGTTGAGGAACTCGTGTGTGCCGAAACTGTTGTCTTCGATAGTGCCGCCCCAGTTGTTATTCACCATTTTAGGACGATTCTCTTTGGGACCGATACCGTCCATCCAGTGATATTCATCGGCAAAACAGCCGCCCGGCCAGCGAAGAACGGGAACTTGGAGGTCTTTCAGGGCATTGAATACGTCGGTACGGTAACCTTTGATATTGGGTATATTGGAGTTCTCGCCTACCCAAAGGCCTCCGTAGATACAAGTACCTAGATGTTCGGCAAACTGTCCGTAAATTTCTTTGGGAATAATTTGCTTGCCTTGATCGGCGTGAAGCGTGATTGTAGCACTTTGTTGTGCAGACAAGGATACAGATGCAGCTAATAGGATACTGCTGAATAATAACTTGTTTCTCATAATGTTTATTGGTAATAGATGTTTGTAATATGATGTAATTTCAATTCTGCAGGCACTTTACCGGACCATACGGCTATTCAAGTAGGCGGATTTCATAGATAGCCGGGGTCCATTCGGTACCGTCCGGACTGAACCGTATCGGATAATTGCCGGCGCCTAACTTCTGTGGCAAAGGATAACAGAGTATTACGAAGCCCTCTTGATCTGTTTCGCTGATTGTGGGGGCGGCAGTCAGTTTTTCATTGTTGAGAAGGATTACAACCTTCATCGGATCGTTCTTTCGTGTAGTGATCATAAGCCGGCTTGCTTCCTTGCTTGTTTTCAGAGTGTAGCCGAACCAGCCTTTGGCGCGTCGGAAATGGCGGTCTTTGTTGGTTCCGGTTTCCGCCTGTTCGTACCGGATGCCATGATCGGATTCCGGCTGTTGTTCTCCGGGGAAAATAATGTCTGCTGTCTGGTCGGCAAGTTCCATGGCCTTGCGCTCTTTCTGTTCCATTTCTTGACGGATGCTTTCTACTTCGGCTTCGCTCACCTGATGGAAGTAAATGGCATAACGGGAATCGTGCAGGCGGAAGAACGGTATCAGTCGCAACGCGTCTTTCTGCATGGGGTAGACACTTCCGGTATAGTTGAATGATAACTGTTCATCATCCGTTTTCCGAAGTTCTTGAGGCAGTGATGCGGAAGATCCTATCAACATCGGTGTCTTTTCCAAAGAGACCAGCTTGCCATGGGCAATGTGTCCGCCACGACTATCATCGGCATAGAGCCCGTTCATGTTTTCCGTACCCGTGGGGCTGGCAAGTACGATGGGACCGTACATGAAAGCATAGAAATGTTCTTGGTCGGGTATTTGCTCCAAAGTGACCTGCATTGGCAGGTTTAGCGTAATTTCGTCTCCGGCTTTCCATTTGCGGCGAATCGTCAGGTATTCGCCTGGTTGGGCATTTATATTCTGCATTTTGCCATTGACGGAAACACTTGCTCCTTTTGCCCATGAGGGGTAACGGAGTTTGAGACTGAGTGCTTTTTGTTGCTTTTTTCTATCCGGAATCTGATTTGCTCTTCATCGGGAAAACGGCTTTCTTGTATCAGTGTCAATTTCTTCTCTTTCCAGGTCAGGCGCGAGGGTATGAATAAGTTTACATACAAGGTGTCCTCTGCATGGGCATAAATGAACTCTCCGTATTTGGTGTGGTTCTCCAGCCCTGAACCTACGCAGCACCACATGGATGTTTCCGGTTGTGAATAAACACGATAGTGTCCTGAACGCATAGGAGTGAAGTAGACAAAACCGCCCTTTACCGGTTGTTGTGAGGCAAGAATATGGTTGTATAGGGCACGTTCGTAATAATCGGCAAAGCGGATGTCGGGGGAAGTCTGGAAAAGCATCTTCGTCAGGCGGAGCATATTGTAAGTGTTACAGGTTTCCGGACCTTGTATATCATTGAGCATGGATGCGAAATTGTCCGCAGGATGAAAATGCTCACGTACGCTGTTGCCGCCGATACAGACGGAACGGTGATTGACAACTGTATTCCAGAAAAAACGTGCAGCCTGATCCCAAGCATCGTTTTGAGTGAGATCGGCAATACGTTTGTAACCGATGACTTTCGGTATTTGTGTATTGGCGTGCATACCTGTCAGATGGTCTTCACCGACGATAAGGGGTTCAAGAAGTGTCTTATGGGAGAATCTGCGTGCCAGTTCCAGATATTTTTTGTTGCCTGTGATGCTGGCTACATCGGCAAATATTTCGTTCAGTCCTCCATGTTCGCTACGTAGCATATCCTGCATTTGCTGTTCAGTGAGTCCTGACGTGATGCTTGCCATCCAATCGGTGAGGGCAATCAGCATTTGACGTGCAAGGTCACTTCCTGCATAAAGGTAAGCATCGCGAAGTCCGGCATAAGTCTTGTGTATGTTGTATAAGGGAACCCATTTGCCGTTAAGGCTGAAACTTTCGGAACGGATATTCCCTTCTTTTATTTCTTTCCAAAGTTGCAGGCTTCCGGGTGTTCCTCCGATAAATCCGTTACCTACCGCCTGTTGTGCCCGGTGTAATTCGTTCAGCATATAATTCAGCCGGTTGTATACGGTCGTGTCGCCGGTGGCGGCATACATCATGGAAAGTGCGGAAATGTAATGTCCGCCGATGTGTCCGTCCAATCCTGTGTTTTCCCAGTTGGTATAACTTGGGGCTTTGGGGGCAAGTCCGGCTTCGCGTAAGAAAGGGGCGAGCAACCGGTCAGGGTTCATGGCCATGATATAATGCAAGTCGGTCTGCTGTGCCTGTAAAAAAGGACTTTCCAATAACTTGATGTCTTGAAGGGGGAAATAGGATACTGCTTGTCTTGTTTGGGCTTTTCCGGTTAAGAAAAAGCAGAAAAGTAGTAGGCAGGTAAGTGATGATTTCATTTGTGTCAGGTGTTTATAGTATGAAGAATAACTTTATGTATGTAAATGTAGCGGGAGTAATTTCGATACCGGCGCATCTGTGCGGCAGCTTTAAGCTCTTCCCGCTACAATCACATGCATTATTGTTCTTAAGCCTTTGCTTTTTATTCAGAATGAACTTTTTTAAGGCAACCGACTTAATCTTATAGGGATTATCTTTTAGATTTAACGGCTGTTTCTTCAACAGGCAGATTCGCCTTGTAATTTTCGATGTATGCGTTGAAGCCTTCTACATCTTCAGCCGTCGGTGATACCTCAATGCCAGCATTTCCTGCAAATACTTTTTCATCCAGAAAATCGGCAAGGTTTTGTGTTTGTCGTTGTTCACAAGATACGAGCCGAGTAGGGCAATACCCCATGCGCCGCCTTCACCAGCTGTTTCCATAACGGAAATAGGCGAGTTTATGGCTGCAGCAAGAATTCTCTGGCCCACACCTTTGGTTCTGAATAATCCTCCATGCCCTGTGATTCTGTCAACTTTGATTTTTTCTTCCTTGAACAAAATATCATTACCGATTTTGAGAACTCCGACCGAAGCGTGCAGATGAGCCCTCATAAAGTTGGCAAGGTTGAACTTGTCATTAGCCGAACGTACAAATAGTGGACGTCCTTCTGCAAGCCCTGTTACGGGTTCGCCGGAAATATAGTTGTATGAAATAAGGCCACCGCAATCTGTATTGCCGGTGAGTGCATGGTTATAGAGCTTACCATATATCTCATCCATATCCACAGGAATACCCAGTAATTCCTGATATTCTTTGAATAGGTTGACCCATGCGTTGAGGTCGGAAGTGCAGTTGTTGCAATGTACCATTGCTACGAGGCTTCCGTCAGGAGTAGTCACCATATCAATCATTTCGTATGGCTTTGACAGCTCTTTTTTCCAAAACAATCATGGAGAATGAGGATGTACCAGCCGATACGTTTCCAGTGCGTTGCTTTACAGCATTGGTTGCAACCATACCTGTACCTGCATCTCCTTCGGGCGGACATACCGGTATTCCTGCTTTCAGGTGGCCTGATACGTCAAGTCTTTTGGCTCCTTCCGGCGTGAGGAAGCCTGCATTCTTACCTGCCGGCAATACTTTGGGAAGAATATCCAGAAGTTTCCAGCCATAGCCTTTTGGGGCAACGAGCTCATCGAATTTGGCTACCATTTCAGCCGAGTAATTCTTGGTGGTAGGATCTATGGGAAGCATACCTGATGCATCGCCTATACCCAACACTTTTTGGCCTGTTATCTGCCAATGTACAAATCCGGCAAGGGTTGTCAGGTAGTCAATGTCTTTAACATGTTCCTCGTTGTCCAGAATAGCTTGGTATAAATGGGAAATACTCCATCTCAACGGAATGTTGTAGACAAACAGGTCGGATAAAGCTGCTGCTGCCTGAGCGGTATTGGTGTTTCTCCAAGTACGGAACGGAACGAGGATTTCTCTTTTTTGTTGAATGCCATATAGCCATGCATCATGGCACTAACACCTATTGCAGCCAGAGACTCTATTTCTGTATCGTATAAGTTTTTTACGTTCGTACGGAGGTTTGCATAGCAATCCTGCAGCCCGTACCAGACAGCGTCGACACTATAGGTCCAAAGCCCGTCGACCAGTTGGTTTTCCCAAGTGTGACTTCCCTGAGCAATGGGTTTATTTTCAGGATCAATCAAAACAGCTTTAATTCGTGTCGAACCGAATTCTATACCAAGAATGGCTTTCCCGGCTTCAATTGTTGATTTTGGATCTGATTTCATGTGATTTAAGTAATTATAAAGGTAAAAAAGTGGTTAGCTATAAATCACGAATTACTAATTACACATACCATAAAAGTAACCCGTAATTAGTAATTCGCAGTTATTCTTAGCAAAGCGCTTTATTCAGCATATAGTATACCTCATTCATGCGCAGTTCCTTTTTGAACTCTTTGATGGTGGTATTTTTCATCGATAACAATCATTTCGATACCGGCCATTTCCGCAAAGTCTCCCCAGTCTTCTACTGTAAGGTCGTAGGAGAAGCTGGTGTGGTGTGTACCACCTGCCAAAATCCATGCAGCTGCACCTACTTCGAGGTTAGGCATCGGAATCCATAATGCACTTGCAACTGGAAGTTTCGGAAGCGGTTTGCTCTTGATGCATTCCACTTTGTTTACAATGAGGCGGAAGCGGTTGCCCAAGTCTACGATAGTTGCGGCTACACCTTTGCCTTGTTTGCTGGTGAATACGAGGCGTGCTGTTTCACTGTCGATACCAATGCTCAAACGGTGTACTTCTAGTTTGGGCTTCTGTTCAGCTATCAACGGACAGACTTCCAGCATGTGAGCTTGCAGAATGGCGCTCTTTTCACCGTCGAAGTTCAGTGTGTAATCTTCAAGGAAAGAACATCCGTTGGGCATGCCCTGACTCATGAACCAAGTGGTGCGGTAGAGGGCGGCAGTCTTCCAGTCGCCTTCTGCTCCAAAGCCATAGCCTTCTGCCATCAGTCGCTGAGATGCCAGACCGGGGATTTGGTCGAAGTCGCCCAAGTCGTTGAAATTGGTAGTGAAGCCTTTAGCACCGGTGTCTTTTAGCACGCGACGGATAGCAATTTCTGCTTTTGCAGAGTTCCATACTTTGGTATAAGCTTCCGTTCCTTCTTTTTCGAGTGCGGCATCATGGTCGTAAAGTCTGAAGTATTCGGCTATGAGAACTTTTACATCAGCATCGTCAACAGCGTTATAGTAAGTCATAACATCGTTAATGGGGTAGTAGTCCACATGGTAGCCCAATACTTGTTCGGCGCTGACCTTGTCACCATCTGTTACGGCTACGTTGTTCATTTGGTCGCCGAAACGGATGATGAGCATATCTTGTGCGTCGGCCCATGCGGCAGCTACACGCATCCATGAAGCAATCTGCTTTTGTGCTTTTTCATCTTGCCAGTGTCCTACAACTACTTTGCGATTTTTGCGCATGCGGGTAACGATGTGTCCGAACTCGCGATCGCCATGAGCAGACTGGTTCAGGTTCATGAAGTCCATGTCCATTGTTTCCCAGGGAATCTCTTTGTTGAATTGTGTGTGGAAATGCAGCAACGGCTTTTTCAGCTCTTGCAGACCATGAATCCACATTTTGGCAGGAGAGAAAGTGTGCATCCAAGTGATGACACCGATACATTTTTCATCGTTGTTGGCAGCTTTGAAAGCGGCAGTTACTTCTTTGGAAGAGTTTACTGTGCCTTTATATACAACTTTTACAGGCAGACGGCCGGAGTCATTCAGCCCCTTTACCATTTCGTTGCTGTGTGCGTCTACTGCGACAACTGCATCACCTCCGTACAGAAGCTGTGCTCCTGTTACGAACCATACTTCATATTGATCAAATGCGTTCATACTGTTCTTCATTTTAATTGTTTATATTCTTAATACTTTATATTGGATTTCACTTCTGCCCATAATAAGCGTTCGGACCATGTTTACGGCTGAAGTGCTTTTCTATAAGCAGCGGGTTCATCGTCAGTTGCGGATTAACCGCATAGGCTATTGAAGCCATTTTGGCTACCTGCTCCATTACTACGGCATTGTGCACTGCATCGTGTGCATCTTTTCCCCAAGAGAAAGGACCATGATTCTTAACCAATACTCCGGGCGTATGAACCGGGTTCAATCCTTCGAAACGCTTCACGATGACATTGCCTGTCTCCAGCTCATACGCTCCCTTTACCTCTTCTTCTGTCATATCTGTAGTGCAGGGAATGGCATCATGGAAATAGTCGGCATGGGTAGTTCCTATATTGGGGATGTCACAACCGGCTTGCGCCCATGCAGTGGCATACGTAGAGTGTGTATGAACCACACCGCCGATTTCCGGAAACGCTTTGTAAAGCACTAAGTGGGTCGGAGTGTCGGAAGAGGGCTTCAGGCTGCCTTCTACAACATTGCCGTCAAGGTCGACCACAACCATGTCTTCCGCTTTCATATCATCATAGCTAACTCCACTGGGCTTGATAACAACCAATCCCGTTGTCCGGTCAATGGCCGATACATTTCCCCATGTGAAGATGACGAGTCCATGCTTCACCAAATCAAGGTTGGCACGGAATACCTTTTTTTTCAGTTCTTCTAACATAATGTTTAATGGATTAATGTGCTAATATGGGCACATTAGCATGTTATTAAATTTTAAATTTAGGTGCTTTGCGATACGCCTTTTCATTGAATTTGTAGAGGGCGGCACCGCGTTTGGAACTTGTTTTATCGATTTTATCCGTTTTTTCTATGTAATCCATTTCGGCTATCCTTTTGCGGAAGTTCCGTTTGTCAATGTTTTCACCGTAAATGGCCTCGTATAGGCTCTGCAGTTGTGAAAGCGTAAATAGTTGAGGTAACAGGTTAAAACCGATAGGCTCAGTAGAGTTTTTTGCTGCATCAATGCACGTGCTTTCTCTACCATTGCAGAATGATCGAAGATAAGCGGGGGCAACTCATTAATATTTACCCAAAAAGCATTGTGTTGCTGTACCAGAGCCTTGTCGTATTCATTGATGTTGACTAGTGCATAGTAGGCAATGGAGATAACCCGTTCACCCGGATCTCGGTTGATAGCTCCGAAAGAACCGACTTGTTCCATATAAACGTTGTCCAGTCCGGTCAGTTCTGCAAGAACCCGTTTGGCTGCATCGTCTACGCTTTCGCTTTCTTGAACAAATCCGCCCATCAGTGACCAGTTGCCCATTGCAGGTTCGAAGTTTCTTTTCAGCAACAACAGATTTAATTCACCCTCGTTAAAACCGAAAATGATGCAGTCGATACCTACATAGAATTTAGGATTGGAACTGTAGTAACTACCCATGTCTTTTGTTTTTATAATTGGAATATCTTAGTTTGATGTACATAAAAACTATTTCTCATGCGTATAAAGATTATTTTTCATGTACATCAAAAAAAAGTTTTTTCACTATATCTGTTTTTACCAGAAATACCAGTAGAAAGCCGCGGTAATAGCCAGAATGATTACCGTATGGATAATATCCCAGTGATTCCAGCTGGCACGTGTGGCAGCTTTTTGCTCAGGCGTAGATGTGCCGAATACCAAACCTTGTATTTTTTCAGCACTTGGGGCTTCGGTCATCAGACTGACTGCTATTACCACTATAATACAGAATAGGAACATCCAGCCGCAGAAGAATAACCAGTTCAGATCATAAAACAGATATTTAAACATTGAGCTGTCTGTAATTGCTGTATTGCTATAGTATACTTTTGCGCCCAAGCGGGTGAGACCGATAATCATACCGGCAATTAATCCCCACATGCCACCTTTGGCAGAAGTGCGTTTCCAACAGATTCCCAACAGAAATGCAGCTGCGATACCGGGAGCCAATACAGATTGAACATCTTGCAGATAAGTATAAAGAACATCACCTACACTACGCATAATAGGAATCCACAGTATACCCAGAATAACAATAACCACTGTTGCAATCTGTCCGATACCTACCAGTTTCTTTTCTGGGGTTTCCGGTTTGAAACGTTTGTAGAAGTCGATTGTAAAAAGCATGGCTGAAGAGTTGAACAGGGAAGCCAGTGAACTCATCAATGCAGCAAGAATGCCGCAAACAACAAGGCCTTTTACTCCAGCAGGAAGAAGCTTGGCTACCAGTGTAGGGAAAGCGGCATCTGCGTTTGCAGTACCATTGGCAAGCAGAGGAAGGAAACCTTCGCCACCGGCTCCGATATATTTCTGATGCAGGGCAAAAGCAATCATACCCGGAATCAAGAACAGGAATACAGGCAATAGTTTCAGGTATGCACCGAAAATAGTACCACGACGAGCTTCCATTTCATTTTTACCTGAAAGTACACGTTGAACGATGAACTGGTCGGTACACCAGTACCAGAAACCGATAATGGCAGAACCGATCAAAGCACCCAGCCAGGGGAAATTCGCGTCATCATTGCTACGGATCAAGTTTGTCATTGTATCACCGTAATCATTAACGGTAACTGCTCCGCAAACTCTCATCATTTCGTCCCAACGCCTAATTCCTTAAAACCGAGAACAAGTATGATTAATGAACCCAACAATAGGATAGGGGTTTGAAGAACGGAAGTATAAAGTACCGATTTCATACCTCCGAAGATCGTATAGAGTGCGGTCAATACCACCAGCCCTATGGCAGCAATCCAGAAAAAGTCGATACCCCACAATTCTTTGATACCAAATACCTGTTGGAATACCAGGCCTCCGGCATATACCGTAACAGCTACCTTAGTCAACACATAACTAACCAAAGAGATAACCGACAAGATTGTACGTGATTGGGGATTGTAACGGCGTTCCAGAAATTCGGGCATTGTGTATACCATGCTTCGTGAATAGAATGGTACGAATACCCATCCGAGAATCAAGATCATCCAACCTTGTATTTCCCAGTGCGCCATTGCCATACCACTGGATGCTCCGGCACCGGCCAATCCGATTAAGTGTTCCGAACCGATGTTGGATGCAAATATGGATGCACCTATGGCGAGCCATGTGGCATCACGTCCACCTAAAAAATAGTCAGCCGAATCATTCTGCTTTGTTTGACTACCCAAACAATAATACCTATCAGAGCCAGGAAGAATATTCCAATGACTACCCAATCTAATGTTCCCACGATAATAATGATTTAAAAGTTATTATTTATTTTTCTACTGAGAATTTGAAAATACATTCGCTGTTGTAAGTCTGTCCCGGTTCCAGAATAACAGAAGGCCATTGTGGCTTATTGGGGCTATCTGGATAATGTTGAGTTTCCAGACATACGGAAGCGCGTTGGTTGTAGACGATCCCTTTTTTTCCCTTTGCAGTTCCGTCCAGGAAATTCCCTGTATATACCTGTATACCAGGCTCATTGGTGTATACTTCTAAGCTGATGCCGCTTTCGGGAGAAGTGAGTTTGGCGGCAAGTTTTTTAATATCGCCATTGGTGTTCAATACCCAATTATGGTCGTATCCGTTACCATATTTCAATTGTATGAAATCAAAATTGGTAATATCCTGGCCTACGGCTTTGGGAGTAGTAAAATCCATGGGAGTATCTTTTACCGGTACAATTTCTCCGGTAGTCATATAAGTTTGGTCTACAGGAGTGTAATTATCAGCATTGACATATAGTATGTGGTCTGTGGCTGCTTTAGACGGATTGCCGGATAGATTGAAGTAGGAATGGTTGGTCATGTTGATAACTGTTTTTTTATCAGTAGTTGCGCTATATTTGATATCTATGGCGTTATCGTCTGTCAGCTTGAAAAGAACTTTGGCAGTTAAGTTGCCCGGAAAATTTGCGTCTCCGTCTGGAGAGAAGCGGGTCAGCTCCAAAGTGGTTTCATCAATGGGGTTGGCTTCATATACCTGATATTGCCATCCTTTAGGACCGCCATGCAGGCAATGTCCGAAATTGTTCTTTGGTAATTGGATCGTGTCACTATCCAATACCATTTTGCCCTGGTTGATTCTGTTGGCGTAACGTCCGATAGATGCACCGAAATCGCTTGGGACGTTTATGTAGTCGGCTATACTGTCGAAGCCAAGGACAACATCTTTCATTTCCCCGTTTTTGTCAGGTACCATAATAGATACGATACGTCCGCCGAAGTTAGTGATGCATACTTCCATGCCCGCTTTATTCTTTAATGTGTAAAGATCTGTCTGGGCATCGTTCACTACAGTTTGAAATTTTGTCGGGTTAAGGCCGGAAAGAGTAAGTTCCGTTTGATTTTTCTGAGCGCAGGAAGCTAACATTAATGTAGCTATTCCGGCAATAAGAATGTGATTCTTCATGGTGTTATTTAATTTGAAAATTAGATTATTATCTTATTTCGGGTGTAAAAGTAACACTTTTGTTTGGTGTAATATATACACTTTTGTATGTTATGTAACATAAAAGAAAAAAAACAGCTTTGAAATTTGTATATCCCAAAGCTGTTTCAATGTCTGAAAGAATACTTATTTTACTTTTTTACCCCAATATGTCTTATGGTTACTTCCGTAAGCGGCATAGACGATGGTCGGTGTTCTGGGACTGGCTTCCCAGTCAACTTCCCGTTGCAGGTAAAGGTCTGTTCCATTTGCTGTCAGAATTTGCTGTTCTGCATCATAGCTCCATCTGCCGCCTTTCCATGTTCCTTCAGTAATGGTGTGGTCGGCGGCCAGCGTCATGATTGCAGATTCTTTTTGAACCCCATAAGCGTAGGACAAGTCAATATGTTCCCAATTTCCGATGAGTTCTTCTTCGGTAATGGCTACTTGGGGTACGGCTCCGTAGCGTTCGGGCATAACCAAGGGCCAACCGTCTTTAGTCCAACGGATGTTGCGTACATGTCCTAACATAATAGCGTTGTCCACGCTTTTGGGGAGACGTGCTTGCGAAGAGTAATACCAATTACCATTGCCATCGTTGAAGATGGTGCAATGTGAGAAGCCTACCCAGCCATTGCTCTTGCTGAATTTGTACGGGTGTGTCACTAACGGCAACATTTCTGCTCCTTCGGTAACATTGGCGCCATCGATGCCGAGATAAGGACCGGTGATACTTTTAGAACGGCATACGCGTGTATTGTAAGGTATGTCCAATGCATCGTATGCCACGAATAGATAGTAGTAGCCTGTCTCTGTGTTGTAAATGATTTCAGGACCTTCACTGGCTTGCCAACGGTTGTTGATATTACGGGTGGCTATCAACTGCCCGTATTCTGCCGGAGCGTTTCCTTCTGCCCAGGGGATACCTAAGTCTTGTTTCGGCATTCCGGTTTCGGCATTCAATTCCATAGCAACAATGCCGCTATGCCATGAACCGTATATCAGCCAGTGGGTATTTTCAGGAGTAATGATGTAAGAAGGGTCGATAGCATTCCATTTGTAATAGCAATTGGCATATTGGGTGCTGGGGATGTTGAAGTTCAGTCCCTTGTCCGATGCATTGGTCACTACATATCCTTTGTCCACCCAATCGCTGTTGTTGGCAGGATTGCTATTCTCCATCAGGCCGATAAAAGCACGTTCACTCCAGGCGGTCGCTCCAGTTCCGCCGTCCAGATAGCCGGGTACTACGATGGAGTAGTACATGCGATACAGTCCGTTTCTAACTTTCTGCACACTTGGGGCCCAGTAACCGAAGTCGCTTTCTGCGGCAGTGCTTGCTGTCAATCCCATTGCTTTGCGTATCTCATTCAGCTTCGGCATCACCCAGTCGGGAAGCTTCGGCATAGTCCCGCCTAGATATTCCCAATTCACGAGGTCTTTGGAACGTCTGGCGTGGAAGTGTCCGTGTCCTGTATGTGCATTGCCGTAGGAGGCATCTGTCTGATACATATAGTAGTATCCGTCTTCGGCAAGCACAACGCTGGGATCGTGCACGTTTGCCAAGTTCCATTGAGTACGATTGGACCAGCTTGCAATGCCCGCATAATTATCTTCGTATTCCGGAGCCACATAATTCTTTAATTGTTCATTAAGGTCTGTGATTTCTATGGTCGACGTGAATGTTTCCGAGTAAGTGTACCGGCTGTTACCATAAACGTATGCACGTATATAGTAAGGAGTATTGATTTTCAATCCAGAGAGGGTGGCACTGAAATTTTCATCTGCTTCTATCACCTTGTCTTTGATAGTAGGATTTGAGACATTTACACTATAGCAAAATCCTCTCTTGACTACGCTGCTTAGATTGCCGGTGATTGATGATTTAACGTTCAGTGAGGTACCCGTTGCGGTTGCTTCGGGAGTGGTTAAAACTACATCACTGTTTCTGTTGTATTCGATGTTGTCAAGCCCGTCAGAACAAGCAGTGAAAACGAATACAGTCAGTAGGGATAGTAAGAAAAATGTTGTTTTTTTCATTTGGGTAAGTTTTTAAGATCCATATTGTTCCGTTGATAGACAGGAACAATATGGATGATAAAGAATTTAATAGTTATTCTTATTCATTGAAGACGAGGTGGCAACCGTCAACAGACAGTGCAAAGTTTAAGTCGTTTGCATCTATGGTGTTGATGCCCCAATAGTATTGGGTGGAGATTGTACTTGTAGTACCTATCATTACTGCCTGAATGTCGGCGGTACCATTACCGCAATTAGTCACGTAGACTGTAACTTTGGATCCATTCATTCCGGCAAGCCAAGTGCTCCAGTCACCTTGTGTTCCGTTATGAACGCAGGCATCATATCCATCGCCCCAGCCAAAGTTATCGGCACGGACCACTGCGTAGTGGGTACCATTATTCTTACGGAGAACTACAAGGAAATTGTTCCAATTCCCTGCCAGATTGCTGTAATTAGTAAACGAAATACACTTTGTCTGACCTGAAGGTATATTGAAATTATCTGAGTAGGTCTCGGGGTTAAACCACAGAGTTGAGTTGTCTGTATTTCCTAGCTGTCCGCTTGTATTCTTCACTACAGTAGCTTCGGAGACGGTGACATTTACCGTTGCGGTGATGTTTTCTCCGGCGGTAACGATAACCGGCTGCGAACCAGCCTTTGCAGGAATGGCGGAGAAGCTGAGTTTTGCGTTGTCAATGACTGCCAAACTCCCGTCAGAGTAGGTTCCCATAACTACCATGCCTGTTGGGTCGAAAGGCATCATGCAACTCTTGGCTTCTTCCGAGGTGTAGTAATAGGGCTTTGTACGCGAGGGTGCAGTGGTTATTGAAATTGATTGTACTCCCACAACCTTAAAAGATGCGTTAGCCACAATCGGTTTATCACAGTTTTTGCCCTTGAAGGTTTTGTTGTAGACAGCTACAAGAGTCTTATCTCCCGTTTGATTTATATCAGGAATGGCTGAGAATGAGAGTTCGGAGGCTGTTACGGTTTTAGTCACTCCCTCTTCAAAGGTTACAATGGCTGAGATGTTAGTTATGGCCTCTTCAAGTGAAGTACCCAAAGAAATTTGTGTGGGTACATCCTGCAATATCATTGATATCGGATTCTTGTCTGCGGCAGATGTGAGTCCACCGACAGGAACGATGTTGGTTTGCAGAAAGTCTATGTAAGAGCCTTCGGGGACTAAGAAGCAGCGAATGTTGGTGTTGCTTGCATCTGCGTTCAGGTTGGGTTCTTTATTCGGTTGTGCATAGGTCTTAGTAGCCACTCCGTTGGTCATCTTGACAGTGAAAGCATTTTTGCTGGTACGGTCTACGGTGAGCGTTACTTTGCCACCTAACTTTTGTACGTTCTCGTCTTTGTTATCAACGGGATCAAGAAGCAAGGTGGCCGATATGTACTGGAAGTCAATATAATCGCCCCACTGAGAGTTATAAGTTTCAGGGCTATTTGTAACATCAAAGCGGATAGCTCCGTATTCGGTATATTCTTCACTGTCACGATCCACATCATTGGTGATGATAAGGGCAAAGTTCTTGTAATATGTATTATCGACAGGGTTGATGTTAAGATTGAATACTGCATTCCATTTCTCACCGTCAGGTACCACATAATACTTGGAAAAAGCAGTCCAGAAACCGGAGGTGAAATCCGTATTCCCGATGGTGTATACATCTTCCTGCATACCTTCAAGTATTTCATCTTCCGGTTCTTTCTTGGAGTCTTCTATTTCCTGTATTTTATCAGAAATCCATTCGGGAGCATTTACGTCATAGAGTTCGCCTCCTTCGCAGCTTGCCAGGACCAACATCCACAAGGTTGCTGCACAACAGAAGAATGTTATTTTATAGAAATGTTTCATTTTCTTTATTTTTTAATAGGTAATGGTTTGAAACGTTCCCCGCCTGTTCCGGTTGAACCCGTAGGGCTGAGGGAAGTGTGTTTCTAAGTTTATTTACTTGCTTAACTCTACGACTGGACGTACTTTCCATTTGTTTTCCCGGAAGTAAATGGAATTATCTGTACTGTAATTGGCTGAGTTTCCTGTCAGGTTCGGATTGTTGTTCATCAACTGCTGTACGATAGGCAGAAACTCATGTCCAGGTCTGTAAGTATCGAAAGTGCTCTTCAGTTCGGAGTCGCTTGCTATATCGCTGTACTTCACAGGATCCTTTACTCCATTTATGGAGCGGCGCACTGTGCCATGTTCTTTTAGTTGTTGCAGGCGTCCGTTGTCATAGAAGAATCCCCAGCGGATGAGGTCGAAGCCTCGTCCGAATTCGCATCCGAATTCTTTAGGACGTTCCACGTTGGCTATCTGTTCAAAGAGCTTGTCGGCAGAATTGAAGTCTTCGAGCTTCAGATCTACCAGATTGGCGCGGTTACGCACTTCATTAATCCAGTCGATAGCTTGCTGTGTAGGACCGTTGACTTCGTTCTCGCACTCGGCAGCGCGTAGCAGTACATCGGAGTAGCGCATCAGCCGCAGGTTGATGCCATCGTGCAAGCCCGTAACTACAGTGCTATATAATCCGGTGCGGAGATTCGTGAATTTGGCAATCGGCAGACCTCCGAAAGTGTTGTTGGTCACGATATTATCAGTGGCTTTAAGTATACTTGTATAAGCCACGTTGCCATATTCGAAGTTTTCCCAATCGGTTTCATAAGTCCCAATGGTCCAATAGAGTCTGGGGTCGAGTTTCCCACTGGTGGTACGCTCTTCTTTAAAAAGCTGGTAAAGCCAGGGCGAAGCCGAGATGTCGGCCCATCCGCCGTAGGCACCTGGAGCGAAGTTGCTCTCAACGGCCGAGCCTTGTGTGGCATTGGGGCTTGTGTTTACTGGTGTCCATTCATCGTCGGTGCCTTGCGCTCCATAGTCGAGGAATTGTACTTCGAAGAGGCTCTCTGCGTTGTTCTCGTATGCCGAACCTTCACGGAAGTTATCTCCGTAGTTGTCCATCAGTTTATAAGTGCCATACTTTTTGGCGATGATATCTTTCAATACCGGAAGTGCTTCGCTGTATTTTTGACGCATCATGAGGGCGCGGGCATAATAGCCAGCCGCAGCACCGCAGGTGGCACGTCCACCGCTCCATTCACTGCCTTCATCACGGGAGGGAAGCAATTCCATTGCTTCCAGAAAGTCTTTTTCCACTTGGTCGAGCACTGCATCATAGGTGCTGTTGGCGCCATAAAGTCCGTTTAACGAAGAGTAGGTAGCATAATCCGTAATGAGAGGCGGATTCTGATAATAGCCCACTAAGTTGTAGTAGGATAGAGCGCGAAGGAAAAGCGCCTGTCCTTTGATACGTTTCATTTTTTCGGTAAGTTGGCTGTTATCTTCACCGCAGCGTGAAATGGTGAAATTGCACACATTGATAGTATAGTACCACTCACGCCAGGGCCACCATGTAACGTCTGAAGTGACTTCAGCATTAAGATCATCAAAAGGCAGATACCACACTTGTGAAGAGTTCCAGGCTTCATCGCCACGACATACATCGATGGTGTAGCCTACACGAGCATAAGAACCTTCCATGCGGATGTGGTTGTAGGCGGCAATCACACATTCCTCCAAGTCATCAGGATTAAAGCCGAATGTACTTGAGGTTTGCTGGTTGGGATTCAACAGTTCTAATCTGTCGTTGCAGGAAGTCAACATGCCAAATCCCAAAATGAGAGCAAGTGAATATTTATTTAGTTTCATAAGATCTGTTTTTAATTTAGGTACTAGAAAGGTAAAGATTAGAATGTAAAATGAACACCACACATGAAAGTACGTGCAGTAGGATAAGAACAGAAATTGTATCCCGGAGTGAAAGTTCCTCCTGCATAATCCACATTGTAACCATGATAGCCAGTAAATGTGTGGAGATTCTGTGCCGATATGTAGAAACGTACATCGGATACATATTTGTCGAACCACTTATCCGGGAAGTTGTAGCCCAATTCTACATTGGCTATTTTCCAGTAGGCTGCATTCTGAATCTTGCGTGAACTGAAGAGGTCGTTCCAACCCAAGCTGGCACTGTTGGTAACATAGGTGCGTGGCACGTTGGAAAGGTAAGTGCTGCCGTCTTCGCTAAAGCGGTTGGCATCGAGCATACCCACTTCTTTGTTTCCCCAGCCATAGCAAGAGTTGAGTGAGTTGTAGATGTCGTCGCTAACGTGATAGTTCAGTGCGCCGAACGTTGCGATGCTCAGGTCAAAGCGCTTGTATTCAAAACGGGCATTAAGGCCGAAATTGATTTTTGGCATGCCGCTGCCCAATACCACTTGATCTTCGGAGTCTACTTTACCGTCATTGTTTACGCGTTTATAGAGGCAGTCGCCAATTTGGGCGCTTCTGTGTGGCGTGGTGTCAAGAACTTCTTGCGTGCGGGCGATACCTTCATAAACCCAACCGTAGAACTGACCGATTTCTTCGCCTACTTTAGTGATGTAAGAACCTGAGATATAGAATCAGTACCGAAACCTAATGAGGTTACGCGGTTGCGTAATGTGCTAAGGTTGGCCGATACTTCATATTTGAAGTCATGGTCGCGGTTACGGTAGGTAGCGGAGAACTCAAAACCGGAGTTGTTCATCGAAGCGGCATTCATCGTTACGGTGGTATTGGACACTCCGGCTTGTTCCGGAACAGGAACAGCATACAGAAGGTCTTCGCTGGTATTCTTGTACCACTCAGCTGTAAACTCCAAACGATTGCGGAACAAAGCAAGATCAATACCCACATTGTAGGTCTTCTTTTTCTCCCATGCAAGGTTATTGTCCACGAAAGTGGAAACGGCAGAACCGGTCACTACGTTACCGTTGAAATTGTAAGTCATATTATTGCGTGACATGACGGCCTGATACATGTACTCACCGATGTTCTCATTACCAAGCTCGCCATAGCTTGCACGAACTTTGAACATGTTCACGACGTCCGGATTGAAAGGGAAGAAGCTTTCTTTGTCGAAGCGCCAGCCCACAGAGACGGAAGGGAAAGTTCCCCAACGGATACTTCTGGTCAGGCGTGAGCTGCCATCCCGGCGTACTGTTGCCGATAATAAATACCTGTCATCGTAGTTGTAATTGATACGACCGATGTAGGACAAGATAGCATGCTTGTATTCGTAACTTTCGGAATACGTGTTGGCGGCATTCTGAAGTTGTAGGAAATAAGGTTCGGTGAAGTTGATTCCCCATCCGGTCAGCAGGTCGGTGTTTTCTTCTTCGTAAGTCTGACCTGCCACTACGTTGATGTGGTGTTTGCCTATCGTACCATCGTAAGTGAGCACATTCTCTATCAAGGCATCCGAATAAATACGGGAACCCTTGGTCAACCGTTCATTACTCTTGGACAGATAGACGCGGTTACTCTGCACCCATGCCGGAATCCAAGTGAAGTCCTTGCAGAAAGCTTTGCTGTAAGAGAGGTTTATTTTATAGTTGAGTTTGTGGTTTTTGCTGTTGAAGCCGAACATAT